>Ga0066433_1000204_pt1 | contig 11107 bp, 3 predicted proteins | sample LakWasMet49_LOW8_2_FD_59521 | JGI IMG/M metagenome (GOLD analysis project Ga0066433, IMG submission 59521) | Freshwater sediment methanotrophic microbial communities from Lake Washington under simulated oxygen tension - Sediment Metagenome 49_LOW8 | ecosystem: Environmental > Aquatic > Freshwater... | reverse complement strand
TTACCTTCAATATCGGTGATTTTGATATTGGCTTTTGAAATCAATCCGGCAATTTTAACGGTTCCCACAAATTCAGGACGAACCGGATTCGGGTATACGTATACTTCACTTAAGTCATCAGCCGGTTTTGTTGAGGTTCCCTGAAAGGAGACCATCCCTTTATCGGTAGCAAAAAACACTTCACCGGTAACGGCATTGATGTCAATGTCATTGATAACATCGCTCGGCAATGGTGAATTATCTTTGGTAAAGTGATAAATAGTTTGCTGCCCGTCAGAAGAAAAAAGAAAGACTCCCGAGTCAGCCGTTCCTATCCATTTTTGATTGGAGCCGTTAACTGCGATATCGGTTACAAATTGCTCATATAAAAGCTCCTGTGCTAAATTGTCTTCCAAAATAATTATGGCGTTGGCTTTCATCTGTTCATCAGAAGTAAAACTATTAACGCTTGGTAACACTCTCAATCCTTGTCGGGTCCCTATCCAAAGTTGGTTTCGGTTATCAATAGCAATTGCTCTAACGTCTGGCACGGGAAGATTTCCGAGTGTTTCTCCTGATGCTATTTTTTTGAAGATATTGCCATTTTCATTAAAAGCAACCACGCCGTCAGATGAGGTGCATATCCACTTTGTTCCGTTTTTGTCAATCACCATTCTGCCGAAACGGGCATCGAAATAATTAACCAAAATAGAAGTCATGTCATACGATTGCCATTGGTTGTTTGATTTAAGTACTTTTAAAGCATTCTTGACTAAACCATCCGTCATCCACAAATTGCCGGCTTTGTCATAGGCACTTTGTTCAATTCTAAGGTTGCTGTCAGGAGCATCCGTTGGGAATACTGATTCTAATCCGCTGTTGGTTTCATTATAGACGGTGACTAATTGATCATTTTCAAATTTCAATAAACCGGCGAAATAAGAACTGACGAAAATTTGATTCTCTTTGGTTGGATTCACAGTAACACGAACCAAATCCGGGGAGGCACTACCTGAAACATGTACATCGCTATAAGGAATGTTCAGCCATTGATTATTAGCATATTTACTGATTCCCTGATACAACAAAGGATCAGGGTCATATTGCGAGGTATAATCGCCATACACCGCCCAAAGGTTGGAAGAAGAAGTGTTTATAGAAAAAAGATTGTTTCTCACAGGGCCATTGGGCATAATGAAATCAAAGGCAAAAGGATTTGATATAGTTGAAGTCAAAATTCCGTTTTCATTGGTGCCAATATAAATTGCGCCATTGATTGTCGTAGCGCAAGTAAAGGTTACCGCAACAGTTGGAACTTGGTTGTTTATAATATGAACGATTTGATTTAATGTCTGATTAAAAATAAACACATGATGTTGTGAGGTTACAACAAGATGATCAGCATTGGACCTAATGTCTAAGCCTGTTTCGCCAATAGATCCTATTGGTTGAAAAAAAACTCCGTTATACTTATAAATACCACTGTCGGTATTCAGGGCAATGAGCTGATTGCTGAAAGTCGTAATCCCACTCCAATATCCTCCGTCAAAAACCTGCCATTGGGAAAAGTCTACCAAGTTAGGGTTGGTAACAGCTGCTTTTCGGATGCCGTTATTTTGGGTAACAGCATAAATGTCGTTGTTAAAAACGGTGGTTTGGTATACTTTAATTTCGGCACCATTGGGGCCTATGAAATAAGTGTCGCCAAACTCTAATGTTGCCAATTTGTATTGTACAATACCAAAATCACAGGAAACATAGACAATGCCATTATATTCCATAAAGTGATTTATCTTTTTGATGTTGGAGGGAATGTTTTTATTGATGATATCAACAACATTCAGCATGCTTCCGTCAGCATCATTAATTACAATCATCAATCCGTTGTCATAGCCCACTATGGTTTTGTTGAAAGTGGTGCTGTGATACATGGCCGAAATGGTTTGCCCAGATAAACCATCAATAGTGTTGATGGTTTTGATTTCATTGGTGCTTAATTTTTTAATAAATACAGCATTCTCTGCAGCGGCAAAGAGGGACGAGGTTGATTCGGAAACATCTTTAATTTGATTGTATGAAAAGTAGCCTTTCCAATTTAGATTTTGTTGGGCAAAACCAATTTGAATACAGCATAGCAAAAACCACAAATAACACTTTTTCATTTAAAAACAATTATGCCTACAAATATAGTATAAACGCAAAAAAAATACTTTTGGTATTTTGACATAAAAAAATGCCCTCATTGCTGAGGACATTTTTAAGGTTTTGGTTGGTTTTATTTTGGTTTATACGATTCCTTGTGCAAGCATAGCATCAGCCACTTTTACGAAACCGGCAATGTTAGCGCCTTTTACATAATCAGTATAGCCAGTTGCATCAGTACCATATTTCACACAGGCAGCGTGGATGTTAGCCATGATATCTTTCAAACGTTGGTCAACTTCTTCAGAGGTCCAGCTTAAACGTAAAGAGTTTTGCGACATTTCAAGACCTGAAGTAGCAACACCTCCTGCGTTAGAAGCTTTACCTGGTGCGAAAAGAATTTTAGCTTTTAAGAATTCAGTAACTGCTTCTGGTGTAGATGGCATATTAGCGCCTTCTGATACACAGATACAACCGTTAGCGATAAGTGCTTTGGCTTCGTCACCGTTTAACTCGTTTTGTGTTGCACATGGTAAGGCGATATCACATTTTACTTCCCATGGACGTTTTCCGGCTACGAATTTAGCGTTTGGATATTTAGCCACGTAATCAGAGATTCTTCCGTAGTTTACGTTTTTGATTTCCATGATACAAGCTAATTTCTCAGCGTCAATTCCGTCAGCATCATAAATGTATCCTGATGAGTCAGAAGCGGTTACAACTTTACCGCCAAGTTCAGTAGCTTTTTGAATAGCGTATTGTGCTACGTTTCCGGAACCGGAAACCACTACTGTTTTTCCTGAGAAGCTTTGTCCTTTTGTAGCCAACATGTTTTGAGCGAAATATACATCGCCATAACCTGTAGCTTCCGGACGAATTAATGAACCACCAAAAGTGATTCCTTTTCCGGTCAATACTCCGGTGAACTCGTTGCGTAATCTTTTGTATTGTCCGAACATGTAACCAACTTCTCTTCCGCCCACTCCGATATCTCCGGCAGGAACGTCAGTGTCAGCTCCAATATGTTTAGATAATTCGGTCATAAATGCTTGACAGAATTTCATGATTTCGATATCTGATTTTCCTTTTGGATCAAAGTCAGCACCACCTTTCCCACCGCCCATTGGCAATGTAGTCAAACTGTTTTTAAAGGTTTGCTCGAAAGCTAAGAACTTCAAGATGCTCAAGTTTACCGAAGGATGGAAACGAATTCCTCCTTTATATGGTCCGATAGCAGAGTTCATTTGGATTCTGTAACCTCTGTTTACTTGCGTGTTTCCGGCATCGTCAATCCAGGTTACACGGAACATGATTACTCTTTCCGGCTCTACCATTCTTTCCAAAAGCATTTTGTTTTGGTATTTTTTATTTTCTTCAATAAAAGGAATTACTGTTTCAGCAACTTCCATAACTGCTTGCATAAATTCCGGTTCATGGCCGTTTCTTTTTGCAACCATATCCATAAATGCGTTGATACTTTGTGACATAATTTATTCTATTATAATTTTTTAAGAAAACGTTTTCGTAAAGTCGGACAAATATACATTTTATTAAAAATGTGGGCTTACTTTTTTTAAAATTCTAAGAAATTTTATGTTTCTGTTAAGAAATCATATTGCTCTTACCGGATATGTGCCTTTTAAAGTACTCTTTAAAGTTTTTTTTCGGGTTATTCTTTGGGTTTTATTGTGAGTGCGTTCGATATTGTTTAATACAGATCTGACGCACATCGCATTCATATCTGATACATTACCTACGAAACAGCACTAAACTTGCCCAATAGAGTACTTATTGTTGCGCTATTGTGACCATTGAGCCTTACTATAGTGAGAATATAGATCGGCTGTAAGCTTTAGCACAATGGTAAAAAGTGTAAAGGAATGACCTCATTGATTCATGGTTTAAAACCTCATTAGCTTTTTTTCGTATATAAATCAACAAATTTTTATTTTATTTTAGAACTGATTGATGTTTTTATATATTTGTCGAGAATTGAACTTATTAGTATGCAAATGCCCAAAAAATTTATCATAACCTCACTATTGCTATTTGTATTTTCAAGTAGTACTTATGCTCAGTTTGGCTTTTCCCATGAAATTGGGGTTATAGCAGGTCCGGTTGCTTTTCAGTCGGATTATGGTGAGCGTCATGATTTTGCTACAAATGCCGGAAATACAGGGTATGGTATCGGGATAATTCACTATTTGAATTTTTCATACAAAGCAGATTGTAATTGTTATACTCCTGAGACGTATTTTAATGATCACTTTAAATTGAGAAGTGAGCTTTCTTATAACAAAACCAACTTACAACATTTCGGACAATGGGTAGATACTAAAAAGACCTCCTTGTTTGCTCAGCAGTTAAGGGCTATGAAAGGAAGTACTGCAGTTACTAATATTGGAATGCAATTGGAGTTTTTTCCATTGAGTATTAGAGATTTTACCGCAACTGTGGGTTCGTTTGCCCCTTTTTTCAGTTTGGGAGGACAATTTAGTTTTTACGACCCGGAAATACATTCTGATTTAGGACCGATGAATTCTCCTATTTCTACACCGGATAAGTATATGTATGCTACCACCAATCAGGGAGGAACTGTTTGGTCTGTGGTTTCAAGTATAGGATGTCGTTATAAATTGTCACCGCTTTCAGATTTAATGGTGGACTTGAGATGGCAATATTACTTTTCTAACTGGGTTGACGGTATGAATCCTGATCCAAAAAAATATCCTGAAAATAAAGCCAATGACTGGAATGTTTGGTTTAATTTCGGATACATCTACTATCTTCAATAGTATAAGAAGTTAATCTTCTACAGCATCTTTATAATCCGGATACAAAAATTTGTTATAGGGAAATCTTGTGATATGAATTTCTCTTACGGCTTCGTATACTTTTTCTCTGAATTCTTCAAAGTTTTCTTTGTTGGTTGCTGAAATGAATAAAGCATTCTTTTTACCAACAGTGCCCATCCAGGTTGCTTTCCATTCTTCTAAAGTATAGTGCTTGGTGGTTTTTTCTGTCATCAAATCATCTGCCTCTATTACTAAATGTTTGTAGGCGTCAATTTTATTGAAAACCATGATGGTTGGTTTGTCATTGCTTTTAATATCTAGTAAAATTTGATTTACCGATGCAATATGTTCTTCAAAATCAGGATGCGAAATATCTACAACATGCAATAGTAAGTCGGCTTCGCGAACTTCATCCAAAGTGCTTTTGAAAGACTCAATTAATTGGGTTGGCAGTTTTCGAATAAATCCAACGGTGTCTGATAATAAAAAGGGTAGGTTCTTAATGACTACTTTACGGACGGTGGTGTCAAGGGTGGCAAATAATTTGTTTTCTACAAAAACTTCGCTCTTGCTGATGACATTCATCAAAGTGGATTTGCCCACATTGGTATATCCAACCAAAGCCACTCGAACCATTGCGCCACGATTGCTTCTTTGTACCGACATTTGCTTATCGATGGTTTTGATTTTATCTTTTAACAATGCAATTCGGTCACGCACAATTCTTCGGTCGGTTTCAATCTCAGTTTCACCGGGACCACGCAAACCAATTCCTCCTTTTTGACGCTCTAAGTGGGTCCACATTCCAGAAAGTCTTGGCAATAAATATTGACATTGCGCCAATTCTACTTGAGTTCTGGCATAGGAGGTTTCGGCTCTTTGGGCAAAAATATCTAAGATAAGATTGGTGCGGTCGAGCACTTTACAATCTAAAATTTTAGAAATATTTTTTTGTTGTGAAGGCGATAATTCATCATCAAAAATAACCGTTGAGATATTGTTTTCTCTTATGTAATAGTTGATTTCATCCATTTTTCCGGTACCTAAAAAAGTCTTAGGGTTGGGGCGCTCTAATTTTTGAAAAAAGCGTTTGATGACTTCACCACCGGCAGTAAAAGTTAAGAACTCGAGTTCGTCGAGATATTCTTTTAGCTTTTCCTCATTTTGATTTTGAGTTACGATGCCGACAATTACGGTTCTTTCGAAATTTATGATTTCTTTTTCTAACATTGGGTTTGATTGTTTGGCAAAATTAGGAATTTGAATTTTAAAAAATCATGTAAATGCTATAAGAAATGGATGAATAAGGTTGTTTATTTTGCCAAAAAAAATATATTTCCTGATTTTTTCAGAATTTTTACTAAATTTGGGCTTCATTATCCAAAAAATTATAATCAAACAACTAAATTTTCATTTCATGAAAAAAATTACTTTACTACTACTGTTGTTTTTCATTTCTTTAAAAGGTTATTCTCAGATGCCCCTAGAAGGATTTGAATCAACAGCGGGGCCAGAAGCGTTGCCCTCAACTGACTGGTATTTAGGAACAGGAACTTGGGCTGTTTTTAACAACGATGCAGCTTCAGGGATAACAACTGCTAAGCGATGGGAAGCATACAATGCTGTCTCAGCCAATGTCTATCAAGGAGTTAATGCTGCTTATATGGATAGAGATAACATCGGTGCAGGAAATACTGCTGAAGACTTCTTGGCAACACCCTTAGTGCATGTTCCTGCTAATGGAGAATTGCATTTTTATGCCAGAACATTTGCCAGTGGTCAACAGGGAACTATCTTTCAAGTTAGAGTTGCGCCTAGTACGGCTTCTCAGACAGATCCGTTGGCTTATTCTGTAATACAAACGTATACAGAAGCTCAACTGTCAGCCGTCTTCAATGTATATGAAGAGAAGGTTATAAACTTAGGGGCATCGTTTGCCAATCAGGATATATACATTGCTTTTGTGCAGGTTTGGTCTCAGCCGACAACTGCTTTAGGAGGTGACAGATGGTTATTGGACAATGTAAGTGTTGTTGAAAAATGTTTAGACCCAACGAATTTAGTAGTTTCAAGTCCTACTTCTTATGGTGCTACTTTGAATTGGGGTAACCCTGGCAATGCTACTTCATGGGAAGTTCAAATTGTCCCTGCAACAGGTACGCCTATAAATTTGACCTATAATGGTTTGCCACCTTTTGTGGTGACTTCAGGATTACAGCCAAATACCACTTATACCTTTAATGTTAAAGCGGTATGTGCAGAAAGTACAAGTCTTTGGGTAGGTCCTTCGGCTAGCTTCACGACACAAGTTGCGCCGCCTGTTTGTGGTGGTAACTATATTGACTCGGGTGGATTAACCGGAAACTATTCCAACAATACCACGGCTGCAGCATCATTCCTTAATATACAACCAACTATATTAGGTCAAGCGGTAACTGTAACGTTTACTGCATTCAATACTGAAGCCAACAATGACGTTTTAAGAATATATAATGGTAACAATACTCTGGCAGCCAACTTGATTGGAGCTTATTCAGGAACTACGTTACCTCCTTCTATTACTTCAAGTGCTGCAGATGGGTCTTTGAGTTTTACATTTACTTCTAATGCAAACACTACGGCTGCAGGATGGGCTTCTAATATTACTTGTGGACCACCAGTAGCTTGTCCAAAATTGATAGCGCTTAATCAAACTAATTTACAGTCCAATCAGGTAGATTTTGGCTGGACAGCGACAGGTAGTGCTACCACTTGGCAGGTATTGGCTTATCCGTGTGCTTCAGGAGTTCCAACAGCTTCTACTACAGGATGGGTAACAGCTACATCAAATCCGTTTACCATTACCGGACTAACTTCGGGAACTTGTTACAATTTATATGTAAGAAGTGATTGTGGTGTTAATGGTTTAGGTGAATGGGCGGGTCCTATAAACATAACCACACCAGCGTTGCCGCCAGTATGTGGAGGTAACTATGTTGATGCGGGTGGATTAACAGGTAACTATACTAACAATATTACTGCGGCAACAGGAACAACAACTGTGACTCCTGCACCGGGAAATGTGGTAACGGTTACTTTTACCTCGTTTAATACAGAACTCAACAATGACGTTTTAAAAATATATAATGGTCCTGTTTCTGCTACCAATTTAATTGGTACATTTTCGGGAACTACATTGCCACCGGTAATCACTTCAAGTGCTGCTGATGGTAGCTTAACTTTTGTGTTTACATCTAATGCAACTGTAACGGCAGCAGGTTGGGTTGCAAATCTAACTTGTGCACCACCAGCTTCAGTATGTACGGCACCAGTTGCTTTAACAACTACTGCTTTAGTGGCTAATTCAGTTTTGCTGGGTTGGACAGCTACCGGAGGTTCTACAGCTTGGCAAGTGATAGCTTTACCATGTACTGATCCGGCGCCAACAGCTTCAACTACGGGCTGGACAAATGCAGGTACTAATCCGTTTACCATTACGGGCTTGACTGCTACAACTTGTTACAACTTGTATGTAAGAAGTGATTGTAGTGCTACATCAGGTGGTGTAAGTCCATGGTCATTACCAATATCAATAAGTACTCCTTGTTCTTTCTATAATGTACCTTTCCAAGAAGGATTTAATACCGGTTCTCCATCAGAACAATGTTGGAAAGTAATAAACGGAAATACCGATGCTGATGCATGGGATTTGAACTATGCTACGAATCCTTTTGAAGGAGATCAGGCAGCTATGATGTATACTGACGGAAACGGAACCGGAGTAAATGCAAATAACGATTGGTTAATTTCACCACAGATTGTATTGACAGGAAATCAAAGATTGAAATTCCACTACAGAGTACAATCAGCAGCTGAGCCTAATCAGTTTAAAGTGATGTTATCAACGACAGGAAATAATCAAGCTGATTTTACGGAAACATTAGTGCCTCTTACGGTTTATAGTAACACTACTTATATAGAGAAAAAAGTAAACATTAGTGCCTATAACGGACCTGTTTATATTGCTTGGCAAGTGCCGGGAGGATTAGACGGCTGGAGAGTTTATATTGATAATGTTATTGTTGAAAATTTACCGGCTTGTACTGAGCCTGATGCTGTTATAGCTAGTAATGTAAGTTCCTCAACAGTGGATTTAACTTGGACAAATGGAAATACGGAAACAGCTTGGGAAGTACTTGCTTTACCATGTGCTTCAACACCACCAACCGCTTCGGCGACAGGATACGTTCCTGCTGGTAGTAATCCTTTTACTTTAACGGGTCTAAATCCAAATTCTTGTTATGATATTTATGTAAGAGCGGTATGTTCAACAACTGATAAGAGTATCTGGACACCAGCTACAACAATATCAACACTATGTCTTCCATTTAACGTGCCATTTCAGGAAGGGTTTAACAGTACTTCAACAACAGAGGCTTGTTGGACGGTATTGAATGTTAATGGTGATACGGATGCCTGGGATATGAACTACGCAACGAATCCTTATGAAGGGAATCAATGTGCTATGCTGTATACTGATTTCAATGCAGGTGCTAATAATGATTGGTTAATTTCACCACAAATCAATTTAAACGGAAATCAAAGATTGCGTTACCGATATAGAGTACAATCAGCTACTGAGCCGAATGATTTCAGAGTAATGGTTTCTACTACTGGTACTGCTCCGGCAAGTTTTACAACTACGATAGTACCACTTGCTTCTTACAGTAACATTACCTATGTTGAAAAAATAGTCAATTTAACAGGAATCAACCAGCCCGCTAATATTGCTTTTCATGTTCCTGCAGGAGGAGCTGACGGTTGGAGATTATATATTGATAAATTTATAGTTGAAGATCTTCCGACTTGTTTTCCACCAATCAACCTAACAGTTTCTAATATTGAAGCAACTTCTGCTATGTTAGGTTGGACAGATACTAACACACCAACACCGGCAACGCAATGGGAAGTTATCTTTGTTCCGCAAGGAGGTCCTGAGCCACTTCCATCAGATGTAGGAGAGCTGGTTTCTTTCAACCCTGCTCTTATGACAGGACTAACACCGGGAACGGCTTATACTTATTATGTTAGATCGGTTTGTTCCTCATCCGATAAGAGTGAATGGTCATTAGGAGCTAATTTCACTACTTTAATCATTAACGATAACTGTATAGGATCTGTTTTTGCTGTTGTAAACCAATCACAGCTTTGTCAACAAACTACAGCCGGTACTATTACGGGAGCTACTGCTTCTACTGGTGTTCCTGCTGCGTGTATTGGGACAGCTGATGATGATGTTTGGTTCAATTTCATTGCATCGAACCCATATTTGAATATTGCATTATTAAATGCAGGTGGAGCCAATTTAAATTTTGCTGTTTACTCAGGAAGTTGTGGAGGTCCTTTAACTCAAGTGTTCTGTAGTACCGCGGGCAATTTAGACGGTACAGTAAATAACCTGACCCTTGGACAAACCTATTTCATAAGAGTATGGTCTAATGGCAATACACCAACAACGGCAAGTTTTGATTTGTGTATTACTACTCCTTCGAGTTGTTTATCAGGAACTTCAGCTTGTCAGAACTTACAGTACCAAAATACTACCGGGGTTAACAGTCAGGGAACCATAGGATGTTTATCAAGTTCACCAAACCCTACTTATTATACAATTAACGTTTCTCAAACAGGGCCGATTAACTTACTTTTGACACAGTCTACTACTCCAGGAGGCCCGGCAAATCTTGATGTTGATTATGCTGCTTGGGGACCATTCCCAAGTCAGGCGGCTGCTTGTGCTGCGATAGGAAACCCTCCTACATTAGCGCCAGGAATTGGTGTTCCGGTTACCACTACTACAGGATGTAGTTTTTCACCTGCCTCAACGGAAACACTTAATATTGCTAACGCAACTGTTGGTCAGATTTATGTAATCTTAATTACGAATTACTCTGATGATCCGGGGTATATCAGTTTGACGCAAACAAATGATCCTACTCAACCTGGATCGGGAACTTACGACTGTTGTCCGGACGCATTTTTCAAATACAATCCGGTTACTTATTGTAAATCATCAGGAGCAACTAATCCAATTCCAACTATTGATGCAGGGTCATTGGCCGGAACATTCTCATTACATCCTGCTTCACCTACCGGATTGGTATTTGCCAATACCGCTACAGGAGAAGTTGATTTGGCTGCCAGTGCACCAGGTA
>Ga0066433_1000203_pt1 | contig 11142 bp, 12 predicted proteins | sample LakWasMet49_LOW8_2_FD_59521 | JGI IMG/M metagenome (GOLD analysis project Ga0066433, IMG submission 59521) | Freshwater sediment methanotrophic microbial communities from Lake Washington under simulated oxygen tension - Sediment Metagenome 49_LOW8 | ecosystem: Environmental > Aquatic >... | reverse complement strand
CGGGACTCTTTTCTGTTATTACTCTAAAGCAATAACACCACTTAACTAATTTTAAACAATCATAAATTAAAATTTATAGCTGATACCACTGTAGATCCCAAAGACGTAAGGTTTGAAATTACCTGCGTTTTCACTAAAGGTGTTCAATTGATATTTTACGGTAGGTTCTACATTGAATTCAAACGATTTTAAAAAGCCATATTTTATGCCCAAACCCAGATTAGTGCTGAAATGCACATCATTAAGATTGTTAGCTTTTCCTAATTCGGTGCTCATGTTTTCTGAAACTAAAGAGATTTTATTTTCGTTCAGAAAAAAGGTGCTGACACCACCAATTACTTTAATCCCAAATCGTTTGTTCACTAGAGCATAAGTTAATTCTACTGGGACTTCATAGTAACCTATTTTTTGATTCATATAGCCTTCGTTTTTTTGCGCAAAAGTGCTCTCAAACGGCAATAGACTTTCACTTGGGACAGTTGCATCTTCTATATGAATAGACTTGCCACTTATTGACGGGTTAATGTTATTAATACCTGGATTATCAATGTCGACAAAAAAAGCAATGCCATTAGTATTATAATCAACACTCATTTTGTTGATACCGGTTCGCACGGATAACTTAGTATTGACCGCATAACTTACGCCAACTCCCATGCTAAAACTAGTGTTATATTCTTTTGAATTGTTTTCAAATTCAGAACTGATAGGTGAGCCATTACTAACAGAACCGAAGAAAACAGGGGCAACGTTTGAGGTAATTTGCCATCTGTTTTCTTTTGGTAGCTGTTTTTCTTTGCTTTCTTTTTCATTAAGCAATTCTTCCAACGCATTCGTAGCAACACTGGCAATTTTGGTCGTGTCGTTAACTTTCTTTTCAGTTGTTACAATTTTTGAGTTTAAATTAGGAGTGCCTTTTAAATCATCAAGATTGATAATTTTATGGTCAGTTATAGTACTTGTATTATTAGTGTTATTTTGAGTTGTTTCGATTTGAACAATTTTGTTTTCAGTTGAAGTTTTGTTGTTGTTGTTTTCTTTATTTAAAGCCACTTGATTGGGCGATTTTTCTATAATATTTCCGGAGATCAAGGTTTTAGAATTTAGATTATTCCGTTTATTTTTCAAAGAACGATGATTGGCGGGTTTACTATCAGCAACAGCTTTTTGAGAGGAATGTGTAATTGTTTTTTGATTATTTTTTTGTTCCGAAACAATTTCACTATTGATAACGTTATTCTTTTCAATAGTCGAAGACGTATTTACTACAACTCCTGAAGCCGAAGGAATAACGGTTTGTTTTTCTTCCAAATTATTTCCCGAAGTTTTTGACGTTGTTGGTTTCCCCGATGGTTTAGAGTTGATGCCAATAACAATACGATTTTCAGTTTCCTTATTTGGTAAATAAACCGATTTTGCAATAAAAAAACCAAGCAAAAACAGCGCGGCCACTCCGGAAAGTTTCCACCAAAAAGGAATAACTCTTCTTTTTTTCTTTTCATCCAGCTTTGCTTCAATATTTCCCCAAGTTTCTTCCGCCGGCATGGCTTCGAAATGGTTAAATTTTTCTTGAAAAAGCTTGTCTATATTTTTTCTTTCACTCATTTTGCAGAAGGAAAAGTTTTGTTTATTTCGTTTTGTTGTTGTTCGATTTTGTCTTTTAAAATCATCCGGGCTCGTGCCAAATTTGATTTTGAAGTTCCAATGTTGATGGAAAGCATATCCGCAATTTCCTGATGTGAAAAACCATCTAAAACATAAAGATTAAACACTAGTCGATATCTGTCTGGTAATTCCTGAATAATCTTTAGCAGATAATCTAAAGATATGTTTTCGTCATCAAGATCAATTTCATAATCATCTTCTATATCTTCATTAACCAAGCTTAAAAAAGGCTGATTTCGATATTGTTGTAAAACGTTATTAATCATAATTCGTTTCAGCCAACCATCAAACGAACCTTTAAAAGAGAACTGTTCTATTTTATTAAATATGATTAAAAATCCATCTTGTAAATTGTCTTGTGCCTCATTATAGTTGCGCGAATACTTTAGGCAAACAGCAAACAGTTTTGGTGAATATAATTGGTATAACTGTTCTTGTGCTTTCCTATTATTGTTTTTGCAATCATTTATGAGTTGTTTTAAATCCAATTTGCAAAAATTGATTGTTATTAATTTACAGGTACTTCAATCTCTAAAAAAATATTATTTCCTTCTGTGTCTTTTCCTTGCCAAAACTTAAAGACATAGGGCTTGGTACTTGTTACTTGAAAGTTAAATGAATATTCCACCATATTATTTGTCAATGTTAGACAATCACTTCTTTGTGCTACCGCATTTTCTATGGCTATTGTTCTTATATTTTTAGAAGTTTCAGCATCTATTTTTTTATCATAATAAATAGTATTGAAAAAATGACAGGAAGTAGGTCTGTTATAATGCATAGTTATCTGATAGGTATTTCCATAAGTGAATTCAGCAGGCATGTCAACACTTGTAACAGGTAATAATTCAAACAAATAACTATCTCCATTATCTATTGAACAAGAATTAAAAAGGAAAAATAACGCTATGAGGGAAACTATTCTTTTCATAAAGATAAGGCAATTTTATACTTAGATGTTTTTTTACGCCAATGGTTGCGTTAAGGTAATAAAAAAACCCGAAAAATTTTCGGGTTTTTAGTATTAAGCATTGTTCTCTTTGATGAGATCTTTTATTTTTTGTTCCAACTCATCGGCGAGTTCCGGATTGTCTTTAATTAAGACTTTCACGGCATCTCGTCCTTGACCTAATTTGGTATCCCCGTAACTAAACCAGGAGCCGGCTTTTTTGATGATTTCAAATTCTACAGCTAAGTCAAGAATTTCACCTGTTTTTGAAACACCTTCGCCATACATAATGTCGAATTCAGCTGTCTTAAAGGGTGGAGCTACTTTATTTTTTACCACTTTTACTTTGGTTCGGTTTCCAATTACATTTTCGCCATCTTTAATTTGTGAAGAACGACGGATATCTAAACGAACGGAAGCATAGAATTTCAAAGCATTTCCTCCGGTAGTCGTTTCAGGATTTCCAAACATTACACCGATCTTCTCTCTCAACTGGTTAATGAAGAAAACAGTACAGTTGGTTTTACTGATGGTTCCGGTTAATTTTCTAAGCGCTTGCGACATTAAACGTGCGTGCAATCCCATTTTAGAATCACCCATTTCGCCTTCAATTTCGCTTTTTGGGGTTAAGGCTGCAACCGAGTCAATAACCACAATATCAATAGCACCTGAACGGATTAAATTTTCGGCAATTTCCAAAGCCTGCTCACCATTATCTGGTTGTGAAATGATAAGGTTTTCAATATCTACGCCCAATTTCTCGGCATAGTTTCTGTCAAAGGCATGCTCCGCATCTATAAACGCAGCAATGCCACCTGCTTTTTGAGCTTCGGCAATGGCATGCAATGTTAAAGTAGTTTTACCCGATGATTCCGGACCGTATATTTCGATAACTCTTCCTTTTGGATAGCCATTAACCCCTAAGGCTAAATCTAAACCAAGTGAACCGGATGGAATAGTTTCTACTTCTTCCACGGCTTTGTCGCCCATTTTCATCACGGTTCCTTTGCCGTAGGCTTTGTCTAATTTATCAAGGGTTAATTGTAATGCTTTTAATTTCGCTTCTTTTTCTGAACTCATTTTTAAAAAATTTAGTGGCATAAAAATAATGCTTTTTTTGATGGTACCGGACACAAAACAGAGGAGTTTTGAACAAATTATTTTAATCCAAAGGATATTAATTATAATACCTTTAAAGGTAGGTGAGTTTGGCTGTAATGAGGTAAACAAAAAGTGTATATTTTGTTAAAATAGAAAGCATTTTTTATCAGGGTTTTATATTTCATCCCTTGATTTTTTGCTTATTTTTGCCCTCTAACTTTACGTTATGGAAAAACTTATATCCTATCCCATTTCAGTGCTTTTTTATCTGTGTTTCGGATTGACATTGGTTATTTTTCATCCCATTCAGTGGGTTTGCATCAATATGTTTGGCTATCAGGCGCATAAAAAAAGTGTTGATTATTTGAATTTTTTTTTAACCAAATGCACCAACATTTTAGGAACCACTTATACTTTTGAAAACAAAGAACTGATTCCTAAAAACGTTCCCATAATTTTTGTGGCCAATCATCAGAGTTTGTATGATATTGTTGGAATTATATGGTATTTGAGAAGATTTCATGCCAAATTTGTCAGCAAAAAAGAACTCGGAAAAGGGATCCCAAGTGTTTCCTATAATTTGAGACACGGCGGTTCCATTCTAATAGACAGAAAGGACCCTAAGCAAGCCATTCCGCTAATTAAAGGATTATCCGAATACATCGAAAATCATAAACGTTCTGCTGTGATTTTCCCCGAAGGCACTCGAAGCAAAAACGGAGAACCTAAAGAATTTGCCCAAAGCGGACTAAAAATCTTATGTAAATATGCCCCATCTGCTTATGTTGTGCCAATTACTATTAATAATTCGTGGAAAATGGTTAAATTTGGAGCCTTTCCCATGGGATTAGGAAATCGTTTGCAGTTTATTATTCATGAACCAATGGCAGTTTCAGCGTTTTCGTTTGAAGAATTAATGCAAAAAACAGAGCAAGCGATAGTGCAATCTATTAAAAAGTAAAAAAATGCCTCAAAAGAATATCCGACTTGAAGTCATGCAGTTTCTGGAAAAAGACATCAACAGTTTTGTGGATGAATACTTGATTCCGGTGGAAAAAATTTGGCAACCCAGCGACTTTTTACCCAATTCAGAAGGAGATAATTTTTTCGAAGAAGTAAGAGAACTGCGCGAAATTGCTAAAGATTTACCGTATGATTTTTGGGTAACCTTAGTAGGTGACACCATCACCGAAGAAGCGTTACCCACCTACGAAACCTGGTTAATGGACGTGGAAGGGGTAGATCAAAAAACCGAAAACGGAGACAACGGCTGGGCTAAATGGTTGCGTCAATGGACAGGTGAAGAGAATCGCCACGGTGATTTATTGAATAAATATTTGTACTTATCCGGTCGTGTGAACATGCGCGAAGTAGAAATCACCACCCAGCATTTAATCAACGACGGTTTCGACCCAGGAACGGGAAGAGATCCTTATAAGAACTTTGTGTTTACCAGTTTTCAGGAATTGGCGACTTATGTTTCTCATAATAGAGTAGCGCAGTTGGCTAAAAAATATGGCGACAATAAATTGTCTAAAATTTGTAAAATTATTGCCGGTGACGAAATGCGTCATCACTTAGCATATAGTGAATTTGTAACCCGTATTTTTAAAATTGATCCAAGCGAAATGCTATTGTCGTTTGAATATATGATGAAGAAAAAAATCACCATGCCTGCCAATTTAATCCGCGAATCAGGAGAAAGTATTGGAACAGCTTTTGAAAAATTCTCTGAGTCAGCACAACGCATAGGAGTATATACGGCTCTAGATTATGTCGATATTTTAGATAAGTTAAATACCAAATGGGAAATCGATAAGTTGGGCAATTTGACGGATGAGGCCGAAAAAGCAAGAGACTATTTGTTGAAACTTCCGGCTAGAATGACACGAATTGCTGAGCGGATGGTAGTGCCGGCAGAGGAAAAATTGTTCTCATGGGTACAGCCCGCTGTAATCAAGTAATAGACACTTAGATAAAAGATAATAGACTTTAAATCCTTTCCGAAAAGAAAGGATTTTTTTAAACCCACCCAATATGTCAGCAATAGATAATACAATACGTTTTGTAAAACAACAACTGGAAAATGCCGAAGGAGGACACGATTGGTTTCACATAGAACGCGTGTATAAAAATGCGCTTTTAATTGCCCAAGACGAAGAGTGTGATTTGACTGTTGTGAAACTGGGAGCGTTGCTACACGACATAGCCGACAGTAAATTTCATGATGGAGATGAAACCGTCGGGCCTAAAGTGGCACGCGCTTTTTTGGAAAGTGAAAAGGTAGAAGAAGCAATCATTGTTCATGTCATCAATATCATCGATAACATTTCGTTCAAAGGGGGTAATTTTGAGAAAGAATTCCATTCGAAAGAGCTCGAAATTGTTCAGGATGCTGACCGCTTGGATGCGCTTGGTGCCATTGGCATTGCCCGTTGTTTTAACTATGGAGGCTTTAAAAACAGAGCGCTATACAATCCCAATACTCAGCCAAACCTCAATATGAGCAAGGAAGAATACAAAAATTCCAACTCGCCGACACTGAATCACTTCTACGAAAAACTATTACTTTTAAAAGACAAAATGAATACCGAAACCGGCAAAAAAATTGCAGCAGAACGCCATAGATATATGGAAAATTTCCTGTCGCAGTTTTACGCTGAATGGGACGGAGAGAAATAAAAAAAAAGGAACCAATTGGTTCCTTTTTTTTATTTTCCTTTAAACTCTGCTTTTCGTTTTTCTAAAAAGGCGGTAGTTCCTTCTTTGAAATCTTCGGTTCCGAAACATTTTCCAAAGTTTCTAATTTCGGTTTCATAGCCATTGACCCCTTCTTTAAAATTAGCATTTATCGCCTTTATTGCTTTACTAATGGCTGCAGGCGAGTTTTTCATGATACGTTGCGCCAACGATTTGGTGAAAGTTAAAAGTTCTGCCTGAGGTACTACGTGGTTTACCAATCCGGCACGAAAAGCTTCTTCAGCTGAAATCATTCCTGCAGTCATAATCATTTCCATCGCACGGCCTTTCCCTATTAATTGAGGTAGGCGTTGCGTTCCGCCATAACCGGGAATTACACCAAGTGAAACTTCCGGCAATCCCATTTTGGCATTATCCGAAGCAATTCTGAAATGACAGGCCATGGCCAATTCTAATCCGCCACCCAAAGCAAATCCGTTGACAGCAGCTATAGTTGGTGTTTTTAAATTTTCGACAAAATCAAATAATAATTCCTGTCCTTGTGCTGCCAATTGCGCTCCTTCTTCGATGGAAAAATTGGCAAATTCCGAAATATCGGCACCCGCCACAAAGGCTTTTTCACCTTCGCCGGTAACAATGATAGTTCTTACTTCTTCATTGTTATCAAGGCTTTCCAGCGCATTGTGTAATTCCTGAATGGTAGCGATATTAAGCGCATTTAATTTTGAAGGACGGTTGATGGTAATTTGTCCAATGCCGTTTTCAACAGCAACAAGTATGTTTTCGAAGTTCATAATTAGTAGTTTTATTTAACAATAGGAAGCGACACGATAAACGTAGAGCCTTTTCCCAGTTCGGTTTCAAAAGTAATAGTTCCTTTGTAATTTTCTATAATGTTTTTGATTATTCCTAAGCCGAGTCCCATACCGCTGGTTTTTGTGGTGAATTTGGGTTCAAAAACGTGTTCGGTATGTTCGGGTTCAATGCCGGTTCCGTTGTCTTTTACCAAAATGATAACGTTGTTTTCGACTTCATTTACGGAAACCAAAACCAATTTTTCTTCCTGTTCTTCCGGAATGGATTGAATGGCATTTTTAACCAAATTGGTAATGATTCGGATTAATTGGGTTCGGTCGAGTTTGGTAACAATATAAGTGTTATTGCTCTCAAAAGTGATAAAATCTTCGTTGAAAATATCCAAAGCTAATTCAACTACCTGCACCACATTCAACGTTTCATTTTGTTGTGCCGGCATCGAAGCAAAGTTGGAAAACGCCGAAGCCACAGCACTCATCGTATCAATTTGCTGAATTAAGGTTTTGGAATAATCATTTAGTTTTTGTTTTAATTCCGGATCATTCGGGTCAAATTTCCGCTGGAAACTTTGCACCGTTAAACGCATTGGTGTCAGTGGATTTTTGATTTCGTGGGCGACTTGTTTTGCCATTTCACGCCAAGCCTGTTCTCTTTCGCTTTGAGCCAATTTTGCAGCACTTTCTTCCAGTTTGTTAACCATGCCGTTGTATGCTTTAATCAGTAAGTTGATTTCTTTACTGTTGGCTTCAATAACAATTTTCTCGTTTTTTTGATTTAAGCTCGTTTCGTTGATTTTATCGGAAATCGTTTTTAAGGATTTAGTGATATAAGTTGAAAGAAAATAAGCCAAAGCAAAAGCGACTACCAACATAAAAGAATACACCTGACTCAAACGCAATAGGAATTGCTGCAGTTCATTTTCATAAAAACCATCGTCTTCCACATAAGGGATATTCAAAATCCCAAGCGGTTTGAATTTATCATCTTTGATTTGGCTGTAGGAAGAACGGTTTTTGGAACCATTTACATTTTTGATGTCGATGTATCTTTTCTCTACAGATGACTCTACCAAATTGATAATGTATTTCGGAATCGGAGGCGCCACTTTATCTACTGAAAATGTAGCTTTGGAAGACTTCAGCAGTTTTCCGTTTAAAGAATAGATGTTAATATCTACATTGTGGATATCGGCCAGCTCATGAATTTTATCTTTAAAAATCAAAGGCAGATTGGCTTGCGTCAATGGATAAGTTGTGGTAGAAAGCACGTAGTTGATGTGCTCTTTTATGGCATTTTCTTTTCGGTCTAAACGTTCCTGATGGTATTCTTTGGCTTCATTTTTAAACTGAATAATCGAAATGGAAGCCATCAAAACGGAAGCAATCACAATCAATATAATCATCGACAGGAAAATCCTGATTCGGAGTGACAACATTGACATTTTGAAGCCGTTGAGCATGGTTTAGGATTTGTTTTTTTCTCTGATTCGTTTGTAAAATTTAAAGCCGAGCATAATCAAAACTGAAAATAAAACGATTCCGATTACACCATAAATCCAATTGAAAGCATTTTTTAAAATTACTAAAAAAACTACGGCAAACAATATAATGGTCGCCCCTTCATTCCACAAGCGCATAAAGTTGGAGCTGTATTTGAATTGGTTGTTTTGCAACTGTTTATAAATCTGATGACATTTAATATGATAGGCAAACAGTAAAACTACAAATCCCAATTTGACCTGCATCCAGGGCATTTGAAGCCATTCCGGCATTAAATATAACAACCACATCGCAAAAAAAGTAGCCAAAACGGCACTGGGCCAAGTGATGATGTACCACAAACGATAAGTCATGATTTTATATTGCTTTTGCAGAATTTCCTTTTCAGGTGAAGGCTTGTCGTTGGCTTCAATTTGATACACAAATAAGCGAACAATATAGAACAAGCCCGCAAACCATGTAATGACAAAGATGAGGTGCAGTGATTTTATGTAGTTGTAAAGTTCCATACATTTTATTTAGCCCAATCCTTAACCCAATTGGCAACTGCCTGACACCATTCGTCTTCATCGTTCAAGCAAGGAACGGCAAGGAATTCTTTACCGCCGTGTTCAATAAATTCTTCGTTGGCACGCATGGCAATTTCTTCCAAAGTTTCTAAACAATCCGAAACGAAAGCCGGAGTTACCACCGCTAATTTCTTAATCCCTTTCTCTGGCATTTTGTTAATTTCAACATCTGTATAAGGGGTTAACCATTTATCTCCGGCCAAACGGGATTGGAACGTTTGACTGTGTTTGCCTTCCGGAATTCCTAATAATTCAACTACCTGTTTTGTGGTTTCATAACATTGATGGCGGTAACAAAACTCATGTGCTGGGGAAGCCGTTACACAACATTTATCGTCAATAGTACAATGTGATTTGGTCACATCAGTTTTGCGGATATGACGTTTAGGAATACCGTGGTAGGAAAACAATAAATGGTCGTATTCAAAGCCTTCCAAATGTTTTTTGATGGAATTAGCCAAGGTTTTAATGAAATCAGGCTTGTTGTAAAAAGCCGGAACTTTGGTTATCGTCATTTCCGGGAAATGTGATTTTTGCAATTCGTCTGCTAAAGCCCAAATGGTCGTTGTTGATGCCATGGCATATTGCGGATACAAAGCCAACAACATTACTTCTGTCACCCCTTTGTCTTTCAATTCCTGTAATCCTTTTTGAATCGTCATCGAACCGTAACGCATAGCCAGAGCCACAGGAACGTCTACTAGTTTTTCTACTTTTTGATGCATTTTTTTTGAAATCACCACTAAAGGAGAACCTTCCGAAGTCCATATTTTTTCATAGGCTTCTGCCGATTTTTTGGGACGGGTTTGTAAAATGATACCGCGAACCAACAAGGCACGCAATAAAAATGGTACGTCAATCACGTATTTATCCATTAAAAATTCATCTAAATAAGGCTTTACATCTTTGGCTGTTGGACTTTCGGGCGAACCGAGATTGACTAATAATACTCCTTTCATTTTGGCAGTTTTAATTTTTTAAAAGTAATAAAACTTCTTTTTTGGCTTTGTTTGTATTTGATTTTTTATTGATACCCGCATATACGAGATTGATGCTAGGCTGTATTTTGATTTATCGACATTAAATATTTTTTGGGTGTCGTGGCAAATTTCTTTTTGAATGCGGCAATAAAATGACTTCCGGTGCTGTAACCAATTTTGAGCCCAACTTCATTCACATTATAAGATCCGGAATCCAACAAACGACGGGCATAATCCATTTTATAATCAAAAAGAAAACCATAAACCGTATCGCCGTAAATTTGCTTGAAACCCATTTTGAGTTTTTTTAAATTCAACCCAATTTCATCTGCCAATTCCTGTAAACCGGGTGGTTCCGTCATATTGGCAATAATAATTTCTTTGGCTTTTTTGATTTTCATAACGTTGTCTTCGTCAATAAGAAAAGGACATTGCTCAGCATTAGGATCTTCATTTCGATTGAAATACAAACTCAATAATTCGTAGCCTTTGCCTTTGTAATAAAGATTTTTAATCGAAGGATTCAGCGTGTAATGAAACATCTGACTCAAAACAATCGCCATTGACGGACTGATATTTTCTTCTTTATAATATTTTTTATCATTGTTTTCAGCGCTCAGGAACGGAATATGATCCGCTTCGGATGAAAACAAAGAATGGAATTTTTGAATAGAAATAATCATAGAAATAACCCATGAATTGGGTGCTAATTCTAAATCCAATGGCAATTCTTTTTGCGGATTGTAGAACAACAATGACTTCTCTTCTTTCAAATCTAACGCATAATTTCCCTGATTGAAGATAAATTTTGCTTTGCCCTTGATGCCAAAGTGAAATTGGATAAGCCCTTGCTGGATGTGCTT
>Ga0066433_1000202_pt1 | contig 11237 bp, 11 predicted proteins | sample LakWasMet49_LOW8_2_FD_59521 | JGI IMG/M metagenome (GOLD analysis project Ga0066433, IMG submission 59521) | Freshwater sediment methanotrophic microbial communities from Lake Washington under simulated oxygen tension - Sediment Metagenome 49_LOW8 | ecosystem: Environmental > Aquatic >... | reverse complement strand
TACAGCCACAAAACTGATGTTATTCGGGTTAGCAACGTTAGTCGGTATCGGAAGCGTGAATGATTTGGTAATCGTTTGTCCCGCAGAAGTGCTTTCGGTGATGATGTCGCCCAATAAATCAGTTATATTATGTCTTAACACATGATTGTGTTCATACGTAGGCACCGGATTGATATTGCCGTAATAGGAAGTGTAATTGGTCTGCGAATGAATTAAATGATTTTCAAGGACATAAACTACCAGTTTTAAGCCGCTGTAATTTTGCGCAAATTTCATATTTACATCCAGCGTAATAGTGCCGTTTGCTACTGTTGAAGACATGGCTAATCCCAATCCGGCATTATTTCCGGTTAAGGCTTTAGCCTGTGCAATGTTAGAAGGTTCCGGAGAAGCCCAAACGATGGTTCGGTTTAAGCGGGACTGTGGTAACTCTAAATCAGAGTTTGGCAAAATCAGGTTTTTCAAAGGTAGATAATTGGCAAAATGATAGGGATCATTACCGTTGTGAATCGCAACCGAAACCACTTTATCTGATTGCGCATACATCTGGTCAATGGCATAAGCCACTCGGGTACAGTTGCCACACCATGAGCCGGTATAATCTTCAATTAAAACGCGTTTTTTGAAATAACCTGGAACAGGAGCCGCAGTTTCGGTATCCTCGGGTAAGTTTTCAATCACTTTGGTATCGCTGCAGGAAAAAAATGCGGCTACCATCAGCATTAAAAATAAATAGTTACTCTTTTTCATTTACTTATTGTTATTTTTTATAGTAAGACCATTAGTAAAATGGCATTAAAAACTCGTGTTCAATGATAATGAAACTCCTGTACTTTCGGGTACATATCGACATACACCACCTACACAAACCAAACCGCCTCTTTGTCTTCCGTAAGCTAATGCAATTCGGGTAGATTTAAAACGATACGAATTTCCGATAGAATAATAATGGTGCTGTAGTTTAGCATCATCGTTACCGTAATTGTACATATCCGAAACGTATAACGCATATTTAGATCCTAAATTAAATTCGGTCAACAAACTGGCCCAATTCTTTTTATCACTGTTGGCCCAAAGATGCTCGGCTTGCACACGCACTGATTTATTGGTGCTGAATTTATAGGTAGACTCTGCTCCAACAATATTGGATTTTACTTCACCATAGGTTTCCTGAATATACTTTTTGTTGTAATATTGGTTGATATAAGTAAATCCGGATTGCCATTTTTCATTCCATTTTTTGGTAATTTCGATATTGACATCCGTGAAATATTTTTTACCGAAACCTAGAAAATCAGTGTGATAGTCCTGTGGTGAAAAAATATAAAATTCTCCGCCCAAACCATGATACTGCGAATAATTCAACGCCACCTTGGTGCCATACTTACCGCCTAAAGCAGTTCCTTTTTTAAAATTGTAAAACAAATCGATTTGTCCGCCAATTTCACCGGCTTTTACCAAATTAACATCATTAAGAATCACATTTGGCTGTGCCTGATACACATAGATGTTGGCCAAATTGTAATGATGCTGTTTGGTTAAACTGGGTACATAATTCATAATTAAATCATTGTACTGATTTCCTTTGGCCAATCGTTCTGAATAAAAACTCATGTTTTCCAATCTACGGAAGGTAGCATCTACACCAAATCCTTTTTTAGAATACCCCATGTTCAGCAAAAAAGCACTTCCCGGTTTGATAAGGTTGTTGTCAATTTGGTTTTTAACCTGTACCACGGCATCTTTCGATTTATAGTCGTACTCTGAGGAAACATAATATCCGTTATGGCTATAATTAATCCTTCCGGCAAAGGCATTGGTCAAGTCATTGAATTTAGGGTCTACAATATCCGTTTTTTCGTCACGACCTACATAGGTAAATCCAATGGTCAACTCGTCTTTTTCAAATTTGAAAATATCCGAAAGAGCCAACTCGGCATCAGCACCATAAATTTTTCCTTCTGATACATCAAAACCGGTGCGTTGTTGTCCGTAAAGGGTTTTTAACGTAAAGTACTTGGTAGGTTTGTAAATAAACCGCAAGCCACGCAAAGCATTGTTAATTCCTAAAGCACGGTCTTCCCAGCTTCTAAGCAATAATCCGCTCCCGAATTGCTCATAGTAATATCCAGCTGTAATGTCAACTTGTTCATTTTTGAATTGGGCAAAATAAGTAGCTACGTTAGCGTTTTCGTATTTTGGATTGTAATTCAGTAATGCCTGTTGTTCATAGGCTTCTGCCTGAATCCCGAATGTCCAGTTTTTGATTTTATAATTTACAAACAAATAACTGTTGGAACGCAAGGGGTCTTCGGGGTGTACTACCGGATTATAAAATTCGTCAAAGAGGCATTTATCATTCAGGTACCATTGAGCATTAGTTTCAAAACCTCCTGAAACAGTTCCTTTATCTTTTACTTTTTCTTGAGCAAAAACGGTTGACGAAAAGGCCAACAAACCCATAAAAATAACTTTCTTCATGGATTATAAGGTCTTTAATTTGGCCAATAAATCGTTCTCATTTCCAGGAACATACCCGTTTTGAATGTGAACAATGGCGCCGTTTTTCACCACTACCGTATAGGGAATATTTACAATGCCCAGTGCTCTTTTCAATTCCTGATTGCTATCCAAAAGGACTTTGTATTCCCATCCTTTTCCATTAACTAGTGGCTTTATTCTTTTTTGTGTTCTGGAATCATCAGTAGCAACCGCTACAATTTCGATGGGAAGTGTCTTCTTCCATTCTTCCTGAACGTCATTCATTTCGTCTAATTCGCTAATGCATGGGGTGCACCATGTTGCCCAAAAAGAAAAAATATAAATTTTATCTTTTTCCATAAAATCAGTAGTGACGGACATTTTCTTTCCATCAATATCTGACAATGAAATATTAGGCATTTGTTTTTGCGAAAATGAAGCGAATCCGACAAAAAGGAATAGTAGGTTTAGTAATTTTTTCATTCTGGTTTAAATTGTTTTCATCGGTTGATGGGCTTTTATAAAGGCCGTCTTGTTTATTTTTTAATCACTTTTAAAGTGGCTCTTTTTCCTTCTTCTGTAGTGAAATTAAGTATATAAACCGCCGCATTCAAATTAGAAACATCAATAGCATTATTTCCAGATATGTAACTGGTCTGACTAACTAATCTACCGGTTAAATCAAATAATTCGGTTCTTCCTCCGGTAGTGGCATCAAATTCGATTTGAGAAGCAACTAATGTTGATTTGACATTAATTCCGGCTTCTTTTACAGCAGTAAAGCCCGGAGTACTTAGATTTGGACTGTAACGGTAAGTAATAGTAATTGAACTTCCTATTTCAGCACCAAATGAATTTACCATATAAAACTTTAAAACATACTCTACATTGTCAGTTCCATTACCGGCATAACCGTTAACAAAGTGATCAAAGTTTCCATTTTGACCATTCGCCGGGACAATAGAAGAACTACTGGATGGGTAGGAGTTGCCTACCGTAAGTGTTCCTACACAAATAGGATCGATACAAAACTGAAGACTACCGCCGGTTGCATTAGTCATACTAATTAGTTTCATTTTTACATTGATATTACTCGCCGAACTGTTGTAGAATTTTAAACCCAAATAAGCAGGGTCTGATGTTGAAGGATTATCAGGGTCTGCCAAAGAGGTATACGTGAATACGTCACCATTATTAATTGGGGTTCCGTCTAATTTTTTCATTGTCATTTGTGAAAACGACAAAGAAGAACAAAGACAAACGATTGCTATAATTATTTTTTTCATGTTATATACTTTAATAAAATTTATTTAACCAATAATTGTTTGCTGTAGGAAGTATTTCCGGTAGCTATAGAAACAACATATTCTCCTTTGGCGATTCCTTTTACCGGAATAGTCAAAATTTGATTTTCAGTAACGTTTTTGTTCTCATTAGATTGAACTACTCTGCCCAACATATCATAAATAGTAATTTTATAATCACCACTTTTTAAATTGCTGATATTGATGAAATCACTGGTAGGGTTAGGGTATACTAGGATGTTGGTAGTTATTTCATTTTGGTTCACAGCAAGCGTATTCATTTGTACTGATTTTGAATTAACAATTTCGCCATTATCCTGATCAATCAAAACCAAAACTGCGTGCATGTTATTAACGTTACTTGTAGCAGGCACAGTGTAGTTAAACGTATAGCTTATGGTTTCACCATCAGTAATAGTAGTTGGTACTGAACCGTCCTGACCGTCATAACCTCCTAATAATTGTCTCCCTACGTGATTGTATATCATAGAAGTTGCAGGAACCGGATTGGCTAACGACTCATATCCTCCCATAGCTCCATTGGCACCACCAGAATAATAATTGGTTTGTTTGTATCCGGCGATAGTTCCGGTTACATTGTCTTCGGAAACAATAACTCCTAATCGGTAATTAGCATTCGCAAAATTTGTTCTGAAAGTTGCATTTGCCGTTATTGTAACATTAGAACCATTTACTTGACCTGTAGCTTCTAAACTAACTGGGGTTATTAATATTTTTCTTGTATTCAGGTTGTTGACCATAGTAGTTTGGTTTACATCAGCTCCTTTTACAACACGATCCACATTCATTCCAGGAAAACCTGAAAAAGCGGCACCATCATTATAATCGGTTATCATCATTGGATCTTCATTATGAACAGCTACCCCTATGAATTCGTTTGGATAAGTTGTATCCATATACGCCATGGCAACAGAGCCTCTTGGGCACCAACCACACCATGTTCCTGTACCTTCTTCAAATAAAACTTTTTTAGGAGAGGTCTGACTAACAGTATTAAACTTGATTGAACTGGTATTGTTTGACATAACCGGGTCTGTGTTTCCATTTACAGCTGTTATACTTAAGGCTAAATTTTTCTCAACAATTGTTCCGTATTGAACAGTTGTTGGATGGACTACAGTACCGGTTGCACCAACAGCCAATGATTTGTTTACCGTAACACTGTGATTTGTTCCGTCATTCCAATTAATGGTTAAATTGGTTATAGGATTACTGCCGGCATTTTTCACGGTAAATGTTAAGGCATTGGTTGAGTTTAATAAAGCATAACGGTTCAATTTTGCCGAAACTAACTGAACGTCATTGGCCGCTAAACTTTTAAGTTTAATATTATCTACAACCAAGTAATAATTATCAGTACAACTATAATGTCTGAAACTTATATAAACGGTTTGACCAATATAAGCGGTAAGATTGATAAACTTCGTGGCTAAAGTACCACTGGTTACAGTGCTTTCGAAAATTGGGGTAGCAGCACTAATTACCGCCGGGTCGACAGAAGTTGTTACATATACAGCATAATGCTCATTTGGCCAGCTTGAACTGGTTTGATAATCGTAAAATAAATAAACATTTGAGTCGGTTACTGCGCTTAAATTGATTGCAGGAGAAGTAACAAGGTTATCGGGAGTTACAGCTGATGTAGTTGCATCATCATAAGAAAATGAGACTAACGCCCCGTTGCCAAATGCGCTGTTGATGCCGGAAGCATCCAAAACAGCCCACTGTAATCCGTCAGCATCCAAATCGTTGGTTGTCCAACCGTTTAAATTACCAGACTCAAAATCTTCAGAATAATAAGTGGTTTGGGCAAAACCAAACGATGAAATCAATAAAAGCATTAGTAGTAAAGTAGTTTTTCTCATGGATAAAATTTAATTTGTAGTTGTTAAATAGTTTGTTTTTAAAAATTAAATGCAAGTATAGTGAAAATAATAACGTCTAATTAATTGTATTTTAAGTAACTATTTCTTTTTTCGTGAATTTTGAAACATATAAACAAAAAGTATATATTTGCAATGTCAATTCAGGGGATGTAGCTCAGCTGGTTAGAGTGCTTGCCTGGCAGGCAAGAAGTCGTGGGTTCGAGTCCCATCTTCTCCACAAAAAAGCCGAAATCATTTAGATTTCGGCTTTTTTTATTTTCCGTTTTTTAAATCTTCAGCTACCTTTTCCAGCTCAGCATACCAGTCTGCTCCAAACTTTCGAATCAAAGCTTCTTTTACAAATTTATACACAGGTACTTCCAACTCTTTCCCTAAGGAACAGGCAGGATTACAAATGTCCCAACGGTCATAATTTACAGCTGCAAATTCACTGAAATCTTTAACCCGAATAGGGTACAAATGACAGGAAACCGGTTTTTTCCAGTTAATGATGCCTTGATTGTAGGCTTGTTCAATTCCACAAAGTGCTGTCTTTCCGTCAAAAATTACATAAGCACAATCCTTATTGTCAATCAAAGGGGTTTCCAAATCCTGATCGGTTCCAACAACCCATGTGCCTAGTCTTTCGATAACTTCGATGCCTTCCTTGCGTAAAAAAGGTTTTACTTTCGGATAGATTTCTTCCATGATTTTGGTTTCTTCCAAACTCAAAGGAGCGCCGGCATCGCCATCAACACAGCAGGCACCATGGCAAGCTGAAAGGTTGCATACAAAATCTTTTTCTAGGATATCTTCGGATACTATGGTTTTGCCTAATTGAAACATGAATAAATTTAGGATTAAGGATTTATTTCGATTGCAAAAGTACAAATGAAAATTGGCTTGAGTGAAGTATTAAAAACCTAATTTTGTAAAAATTTTAAGGGTATGAGTTTAGATTTTAGAGAAATTGCCACAGCCACTATGGTGCTTTTTGCTGTAATTGATATCATTGGAAGTATTCCTGTTATTATTGATTTGCGAGCCAAGTTTGGACATATACAATCGGAAAAAGCATCGTTGGTTTCAGCCGGAATCATGATTGCTTTTCTTTTTGTGGGAGAAGAAATCCTGAAATTAATCGGCATTGATGCTAACTCGTTTGCTGTGGCTGGTTCGTTTGTGTTATTCTTTTTAGCCTTAGAAATGATACTCGGCATTCGGTTGTATAAAGAAGACAAAGCAAGTTCGGCTTCTATTGTGCCAATTGCCTTCCCTCTAGTGGCCGGTGCTGGAACAATGACGACCTTGCTATCGTTGCGTTCTCAGTTTCAAACGGCTAATATTATTGTGGCGATATTTTTAAATATTATTTTAGTGTATTTGGTTCTGAAATCGTCTTCCAAAATCGAAAAAATGCTGGGAGAAAACGGGCTGAGCATCATCCGAAAAGTATTTGGCATCGTGCTTTTGGCCATCGCTGTTAAATTATTTGCTGCTAATGTTAAAGGACTCTTTGCATAACAGCATATTTTAGTATTTTTGTCGTCTAAATGTAGTACATGAAAATTTTCACTAATATTCTTCTATTTATTGCTGTTGCTTTAATAGCAGTAAACATTTTCCTTCTCGATTTTAATAAACCCTTCGAAGGCAACAGTATGATCGCCCTGATTGGGGTAGCTGCTTCTTTTTGTGCCGTTTTAATTCTGATGATTTTCAGAATGTCAAAAAAAATCGAAGATAAATTAAAACACTAAATCATGTTTGATGTCCTTATCATTGGCGGTGGCGTTTCGGGTATGTCTTGTGCTTTGATTTTAGGTTCTGCTAAAAACAAACCATTCGCAGCTGATAAAAAAATAGGAATCATCACTCACCAAAAAGGATCTTCCTTACAGGATGCTTTGTTTCATAATGCTTATGGCGTTCCTTCAGGTAAATTAGGGTCGGAATTATTAACAGAAAGTGTTGACCAGTTGCAGCAATTATATCCGCATATTATTCAGATTGCTGATGAAAAAGTAATGAAGGTTGAAGGCGAATCCGGAAATTTTACCGTGATTACCAATAAAGATACTTATCAAACAAAAATAGTAGTCATTGGCATTGGCGCCGGAAATCCATTTACTATTGAAGGCCTGGAGGAGTTTGTCATGCCTCATCAAAAAGTAATTGCCGAGAAAAACAGAATTCAATTAAGAAATATCGACCATAAAGTAGTAGAAGGTATTTATGTAACCGGAACATTAGCAGGATGGAGAAGTCAACTGGCCATTGCTGCCGGAAGTGGCGCTTCAGTGGCAACCGATATTTTAACACTTTGGAATAACGGTATTCATGTGCAAGTACACGACAGCATCCGAAAATAATTATTTCAACACCGCTTTGAGCATAGTGTCGTCCTTAAGGATAATTTGGTAGTAGTGGTTTTCGCCATATAATTGTCGGGCAAATTCAGCTGTAATGTATTTTTTTACCAAGACCTTGTTGTTGTCTAATTTCATTTCCAAACCGGCATCTTTCAGGTAGCTTTCAAATTTTGCGATGTAGCTCTCGTCGTTTTGTATTTTGGTTAAAAATGTACTAAATTCCATTCCTTTGAAAGCATTTCTGTTTTTATCCAGTTGTTCAAAAACAAAGTGACCAACCACTCCTGAGTTTAAAATATATGCTAAACTTTCTTCGCCTTTTTTGACTTCAAGCGGGACAAAAATATCAGGAACAATACCGCCGCCGCCATACACCAATCGGCCTTTTTTGGTTTTGAATTTTAGAGAATCTGCTACTTTTATTTTGTCTTTGGCATACAATTCGCCACTTTCAAAACGTTTTTCAAAATCCTGACTATACTCTTCGCTTTCGCCTTTGATATAAGGTTTTTGGATAGAACGGCCACTTGGAGTGTAATATCGTGAAGTAGTTAATCGGACAGCAGAACCGTCTTCAAAGTCCATTTCACGTTGCACCAGTCCTTTGCCAAAAGAACGACGTCCTACAATAGTCCCACGATCATTATCCTGAATGGCTCCGGCTAAAATTTCGCTGGCAGAAGCCGAGTTTTCATCAATCAAAACAAAAACTCTTCCGGTTTCAAAAATGCCTTGTTCCGTGGCGTAGGTTTTATCAATTTTGCCTTTTCTATTTTTGGTAAAAACGATTAGTTCTTTGTTTTTCAATAGTTCATCGGCAATCTCAACGGCTCTTTCAAGATAACCACCTCCGTTATCACGCAAATCAATAACTAAAGTGTTCATGCCTTGTTTTTTTAGCGCTTCCAGTCCTACATAAAACTCATCATAAGTGTTTTCGGCAAAACGATTAATTCGGATATATCCGGTAGTTTTATTTAGCATCAGATAAGTATCGACACTTTTAATGGGCACTACTTCGCGTTCTACATCAATTTTTAGTTTTTTATTGGTGCTTTTTCGGAAAACGGTTAGCGTTACGGTCGAACCTTCTTCGCCTTTGAGCTTGTTGTATAAACTGTCGGTTGGTAATTTTCGACCGAAAAGTTTGGACTTATCTGCGTATAAAATTCGGTCACCGGCTAAGACTCCTGCTTTGGCAGCTGGCCCGTCTTTCAGCGGATTAACTACGGTAACCGTGTCATTGTACATATAAAAATTGACACCAATGCCCACAAAATCTCCTTTCATAATTTCGGCTTCCGATGACTGTTCGCTTGGCGGAATGTAAACGGAATGTGGGTCTAGATTAGCCAGTATGCTGTTCACGGTCAAATCTACTATGGAATCTGAGTTGACTTTATCAACATATTCGTCGTTGATGAAATCTATTAACCGTTCTATTTTGGCTTTACTGGCACTTTTTTTTGAAAACGTCCGGGTAGGAAAATTGAGCATGCCACCAATGATAATCCCCAGTGCAACGCAAGAGAATAGTAAAAGAGGCAAGTATTTTTCCTTCGATTTCATTAAGTTAGAGACTTGTTATAAAGTTATTCTAAATTTTCAATTTGACGTACTTCAACACCGGCTTTTTCTAAAAAATCAACACCTGAAGAATCGCGGTAACCATACTGATACACCACGCGTTTGATGCCCGATTGGTGAATGAGTTTGCTGCATTCTTTACAAGGCGAAAGCGTAATATATAAGGTAGCCTGTTCACAGGTTTGTGTAGAACGGGCTACTTTGGAAATGGCGTTGGCTTCGGCATGAAGTACATACCATTTGGTTAGTCCTTCGTCATCTTCGCAGCAGTTTTCAAAACCGGATGGTGTTCCGTTGTATCCATCGGAGATGATCATTCGGTCGCGCACGATAATGGCACCCACCTGCTTGCGTTTGCAATAAGACAATTTACTCCACTCGGCGGCAATCCTCAAATAGGCTACGTCGTATTTTTTTTGTTTTACTTCTTTCATTCCAAAAAAATCAAATGGTTTTTTATCTAGCCCCGATGGGAGCGGCACCGAAGTAAAGCGGACAGCGGGAACATGGATAGCAAATATATCGAAACCTTTCGCTTCTGAACAATTATTTATGCCAAATTTCACTTTGTAAAATCATAGGAATGACTACTCCTACAATAAAGGCCGAAATGGTTAGTGTCCAGTCGCGTTTAGAGAATTTAAACAGGGTTTGAGCCATGTAGGCTAAGAGTAAAGCAGCAAGCACTACTATGATTTGTGCTGCTTCAATTCCGACAGCAAATTCAAAAAGGGGTAAAAGTTTATCGGTTGGTTTTCCGGTAAGTATACTGTTGAAGTAATTTGAAAAGCCCAGTCCGTGTATGATTCCGAAGAAGACTGTCACGATACCCACGAAAGTAATGCCGTCTTTTTTGCTCGATTTACCCGAAACAATAATGTTATACATGGCTGTTATGAGGATGGTTATCGGAATTAAAAATTCGACAATATTGGCTTTAATCGTTACAATGTTAAAAACAGAAAGCATCAGTGCCAGGGTATGACCCAAAGTGAAAAGTGATATCAGAATCAAGATACGTTTCCAGGATTTGAATTCATAAGGAACGGTTAAGGCAAGCAAAAACAAAACATGATCGTAGGCAAAAATGTTGAGTACATGTTTCAACCCAATGTTGAAGTATATCCAGAAATCTGACATGGTAATTTGGTGGTTTTGGAACGTAAACTTACAATTTATTTTTATCGGGCTTCAAAAATTAATACTAAAATCGATGAAAAACATTTTTTAAATAGGTTTCTTAAAAATGGGAAATTGCCTTATATTTGCAGTATTAAAAACCGTATAATTATGTCATTTTCAGATTTATTTGATAGCGAATTCAAAAATAGAAATAAAGGTCATTTTTCAGCCATAGTGCGTGTTGCCACTGCCGATGGAGATATGAGTAAAGAGGAAAAAGAGTTTTTAGACAAACTGGCTGTTCGTTTGGAGATTTCAAAAGAAGAATATGAGGAGATTTTGGAAAACCCGTTAAAATACCCAATTAATCCACCGTATTTACATACGCAACGTTTAGAGCGTTTGTATGATTTATCGAGAATGGTTTATGCCGATCACGTATTGGGACCAAAACAAAAAGAAATCCTGACCAAGTTTGCTTTGGC
>Ga0066433_1000196_pt1 | contig 11311 bp, 8 predicted proteins | sample LakWasMet49_LOW8_2_FD_59521 | JGI IMG/M metagenome (GOLD analysis project Ga0066433, IMG submission 59521) | Freshwater sediment methanotrophic microbial communities from Lake Washington under simulated oxygen tension - Sediment Metagenome 49_LOW8 | ecosystem: Environmental > Aquatic > Freshwater... | reverse complement strand
AGTAGAAATTCTGAAATCAACCAATTGCATAATTTCCACAATTTGATCATCGCGCAATTGCAGGGCTACGCGTAGTTTTTTAAATATATCATTGTTATTCATAGTCTCACAAGTTAAAAGATTTCAATTTCAAATTTCGTAATTCGTAATTCGTAATTCGTAATTCGTAATTCGTAATTCGTAATTTAAAACAGCCAAAGGTACGCCTTTTTAAAACTCTCCCGCCACAATTTTTCGTTGTGCTGTCCGCCTTTGACGATTACTTTTTTGTTTAGTTTTTTGCATTCACAGCGTTTGGTATTCACCCAATGTTCTACGGCTTCCATATCCGGAATCACATCGGCATCGCCTTCATTATCGCCACACAGAAAATAGACTTTGGTTTTGAAGGTTTCGGTTTTGGCCATCAGCCCATTCAAATCATTTCGGCTAAACCAAAAAGAAGGCGAGAAGCAACCCACTTTACCAAACACTTCAGGGTATTTCAATGCGGCATAAAAGGAAACCAATCCGCCCAAAGAACTTCCCATGATACAAGTGTTTTTGGCATTGGTTTTAGTTCGGTAGGCAGCATCAACTTTAGGTTTTAAAGTTTTGACAATAAAGGCCAAATAGTCGTCAGCTTTGCCACCGCCGTATTTTGGATTGGGATACGGAGTTAATTCTGCTATTCGTTTATCGCCACCGTGTTCAATACCTATTACAATGACCTGAGCGTTGATACTATCTAAGGTCTCATCTACATTCCATTCACCATAAGCGGCAGTTTTGCTGTCAAACAGGTTCTGCCCATCGTGCATATAAATTACAGGGTATCGTTTGGTAGAAATAGTATAATCCTTTGGCAAATACACCCAGACTTTTTTGCTGCTTTTTAATTGTGGTGCTTCAAGAGTAAAAGTAGTCACTTGTTTACTGGCCGTACTTTCCTGAGTAATGGCTTTGCTGAAAAACAGTAAACTGATAAGCAGAAGGATTTTTTTCAAAATAAATGGGGATTGAATTTTATTCGGGTGTTTCTTCTTTGTCTTTTCTTTTTTTCTTTTTTTCGTTTTTCCCAATAGCCCTGTCCTCCTTCATTTTTTGGTATTTTTCTTTTTGGGAAGCGTTGAGATAACTGTTGATGGTTTTATCTGTTTTCTCCTGAATGGCTTTTATTTCATTGCTTTTATCCTCATCAGAGTTTTCACTTTTCATGACAATGTCAATGCTTTTAGTGCTGCTCACAATCTCATTTTTTACAGCAATAAACTGAAGTTCATCAAGGGTCAAATCCGACTGTAATCCACTCATAATTTTGTCAATGCGTTCATTTCTGGATTTTTCAATATCGGCAGGAGTAGCTTTTTCAGGTGTGCGCTGTACATTAGACATGCCGTTGTTTCGCATCCCATAGCCATAATTATTACCATATTGTGCTGCCGCATTGGCAGAATAAAGGAGAACTCCCAAAAACAAAACTTTAAAAGCATTCATAAGTCAAAAAATTAAGTAGGTAAAATTAAATCAAAAATGATTTTCAAAACAATAATGTGGTGCAATTTCACAAAAAATTATATTTTAGCTAAAATAAAAATAAACTGTTGATGGAAAAATACGAAGAAAAATTAGCGTTATTGGCTGAAATGATAGCTTTTTCTGTGATTGACGGAAGACTGCACGAGAGAGAATATCTCTTTCTGAACATGATTGCCGAAGAGCTTCAGGTGAAAAAAGATGATTTCAAAGCCTTGTTTCATCATGAAGAATACCCAACGGTTATTAAATCGGAGTTCGAACGCATTCAACAATTTTACCGATTAGCGTTATTGATGCACTGTGACGGTGTATTGCACGAACGCGAACAAAACAAAATCCATGAAATCGGTATCAACATGGGACTAAATCCCCACGCCATCAAACGTGTCTTGAAAGCAATGGAAACTGCCCCGGACAAGATGATTTCTCCGGAGTTTTTATTGGGCGTTTTTCAGGAGCAATTAAATTAATCGTTTACGGCTTTTTTTATTTTTTGAGGAAACTATAACTGTTTTCCCCCTCACTACTTTTTAGTTTAAGAACATAAGCACCCTTTTGTAGTTGAGACAAATCTATCTGCAGGTCAGAATTGGTCTCTGTTTTTTGTTCTAATACCAATTGCCCTAACATATTGTATAGCTTGATGCCAGTCAGTTGCTGCTGATTCGGATTAGCAATTGTCATAACATTCTCAACAGGATTCGGATAGAGTGTGATATTTTTTTGTTCCGAAGCGGTTAGTCCTAATACTGTGGTATTGGCTACACTCACCTGGAATTCAAAATCAGTCTCATACAGTACGTTCCGGTACATCATTTTGAGGTAGTATTCTTTTCCGATTTCCAAATTGTTGAACACTAGATTACTCGCAGCATCGGCGTAGCATTGTTTGGTTTCCATGATATTGTTATTGTACTCATACAAAGCCGCATACAGGGTATAGTACTGGAGGTTATAATAATTGAGTAACGGAGACACCACATTGGCATCATTAATTACATGCAACGCTTCTGACGTTTGCTGGGCGGTAAATTTATACCAAACATTATTTGCCTGATAAGAAGGATAAGCAAAGGCCCCTAATTCGCCACAAGGATTGGTCACCGAGTTATAAGGTTCAGTCACATGATAGGCCGCTCGGGTGGAATAACCTGTCACGTACTGTATGTTGTCATAAGGAGAAACCGTCAGTGGCTGTGCCGTTGTATAATCGGTGTTGGTAGGAATGTCGGGCAATGTTTTTAAACAAACATCATACGGCATTAAGACCTGATATTCATATGTTGGTTGATCTACATAAGGATACATTCGTATGTAGTAAGTAGCGCCTACCGTTAGGTTATAATAGTTTTGAGACACAAGCATATAATAACCGGCAGAATTATAACTAAGGCCACTAAGCGGAATATCCAGATTTGGTACAACGTTCTCAAATGGGTCATAACAGGAAACTTCCTGATTGATTATACCATTTACTGAAGTATACAAGCTGGTAAAGAAGGATAAAATTTTGGCTTCCGGATTGCTTAAATGAATCTGTAATTGATGGTTAGGTGCCGTGGCGGTAAATTGAAACCATACATCTTTAGGATTGTTTGCAGAAGAACAGGAAGGTGTATCAAGATTATTTGAAGCAGTAGCCCGGTTGAATAGATTGCTCACTGTATTACAGGTGTCTAAATCAGCTGAAGGGACCAAGACCATCGCATTGTTGTATTCATCATTGCTTGGGAAACTGGTAGGTGTTTTTATACAGACATCATAATAAGACAGATTGGTAGCATTCATTGTGCGGAGAATCCGAATGTAATAGGTCTGTCCAATGGTTAGCTGGGTAAATAAATAGTCTGTTACGTTGTTCATATTCAAATAATTGAAAGAGGCGTGACAAGTAAAACCATTGCAGTTGCCTTCGAACAATTGAACATTGCCAGAACCGCTGGCACCCGTCAATACATGTTCCGTATGGGTTGCAGTGAATTTAAACCAAATATCAGTATAGTTGGAGTTCGAGGCGGCATTGTATAAATACAACGGAATGGTATTGGCGCACCCGGAAACAGTCAGAGCAGTCGAAGGCTCAGCACAACTGTAAGTCCGTATCGGATTGCAGGTCAAATCGCTAGCCGGAATTAGGACTGTAGCATTTTCACAAGCATCATTTTCGATGACCGGAGCGGTGCTAAGGCAAAAACTAAAGTCATTGTCATAGTTGTAATAACTTAATTTTATGAAGTAAGTAGCTCCTACGGTTAAGGAGCGGAGGACATTGGAATACGTACCATAAACTTCACCACTGGAAATACAGGTAAGAGCACCACAATTCCCCTGCAACAGGCTATAGCGTATTCTTTTCATGTTAGTTCCGGTATTGTTAAAGAGAAGCTTAGTACTGGTTGCCGTAAATTGGTACCAAACGTCATTGTCTATATTGCAGTTTCCTGATGGAGAGATTATATTGTAAGTGGCATTGGTAAAATTACCGGTAATTGATTCACTGCAAATCATCGTAGGGGCCACAGGAACGGAGATAGCATTGATACATTCATCATTGGCAGGGGTGTCAATAATTTTTGAAAGGCACAAATTGAAAATTTGACTGTCGGTTTCAGAATATGCAGTCACCCTAATGTAATAGGTTACCCCCACTTCAAACCCTGAAAGGCTCCCTTCTGTACAGGTAAAACTAGTCAGTATGTTGGAGGCATCTGCTTTGTAGATGTTAAAATTATGATTCCCAGCGGTGTTGAAGACGAATTTATAGGTTGGAACCGTAGCGACAAAGGAGTACCAAACATCGTTAATACTTGATGTTGAACCCGCACAATTGGCAGGGATACTTGCTGATGGTGTGGCACCAGCCGTAGAGGCATCAATTAAGGTACATACGCCAGGTTCATTGGGAGTGATGGTTATAGCGGTTACCACTTCGTCATTGGGCTGGGTTGGCATCGGAATTACTTTAATCCCAAAATAGGTGCTGTTGGCGCGAGTTGCTTTGATGTAATAGGTTTGCCCTACCACATAAGAAGAAAGCACTACATCCATGTTTCCATTGTTCAGGAAGGAAGTACACCCCATTTGTGTAAGGGCATTACAGGTGCCACTATAGACTGTAATGGCAAGTGCTTCGTTTGCGGAGGTGGCATACCCATTGTTTAACGTTATCTTATTTTTAGTGGAGGTCGCTGTAAACTGGAACCATACGTCTTTATTGTTGGCAATACAGGTAGTTGGTAATGTGCCCGCAGTAGCATTCAGGGTAGAGGAATAGGTAAAAGCAGGATTGATAGCTGGAATCAAAACCCAACTATTATCACATTCGTCAGCCGCTGCAAATTCGCGAATGATAATGGTTTGGCTGTTGTAAACGCGGATGAAATACACTTGCCCCACTGTTAAATTTGTAATGGTATAGGTGGTGCCACAACCTACTTGAGTAAAATTGCCACAACTGCCTGAATATGTATTGGACAAAGAGTTTGACGAAATTTGGTAGGTGGTTGTACCGGCTGTGAATTGGTACCAAATGTCTTTGGTGTTAGTAATCGAACACGTAGAAGGAACCCCGGTTGAAGCGGTGGCATAGGCGGTATTAGGTGTCGAAAACTGTGTTTCGCCATCAGCCTCCAACGTTATGTTAGTTGGTGAACTGCACAAATCATTTGCCGGTGATGCTTTTGGGATAGCATTGAAGTTTACAGGCCAACTTTTTGTAACATTCGGATTGAAAACCCTAACATAGTATGTTTGTCCAATTTGCAATAACCCAGTATTTTTTGCATTTCCCATAGAAGAGCTAAATTCGCCCAAGGCTTGGAATAGGGTCAATGAAGAGCAGTTGCCGGTGTATAAATTAACATATACGCTGCGAAACTCAGAAATCGGGCCAGGAGCTGACGCCGCTATACTGGCATAGTTCTCTGTGGCTACAAACGAATACCAAATATCACCCAAAACATCGTTAGCTAACCCGGGATACTCGATGTTAGATCCCACTAATTGTCCTTGAATCGTCGTACCTGTATTGGGTATAGCGTTTTCACATAAATCGTTCACAGGAGGATTTGGGCATTTGACTAAGCGGAAATTCAATTGGTCACTAGTAAAAGGCGAGTTCTGGATGTTGGTATCGATTAACTTAAGATAGTATTGGTTTCCGGGAATCAGATTATCTAAATAAGATGCTCCGCTTTTGCAGTATTGGTATATCAAATTGTTGCAGTCGGTTCCCATATACAACTCGGCTTTTATTAAAGAAGGGTTGGCATCTAAAATGTATTTGGTAGCATTGGCCGTAAAACGAAACCATAGATTTCCGGAGTTGGAGGGGAATGTATAGTTGCATACCGGAGTGGGGTCTGATAGTGTAGCTCCTGTAAAATTAGCCAAGACAAAAACTGCTGAATCTACGTCGTCTTGAGCTTCAATTAAGGTAGCGTTGGAACAATCAATACTTAAAGGTGTAGTTATGTAAGTATACTGTGTACTCCAATCTGAACATGGTAACAAGGCATTTTGTATCTGAATGTTATATAAAGTAGCTGGAGGAAGATTAGTAAGGACATAAGGTTTTGTAGTCGTATTTAGTGTAGTCCAATTTGAGCTGGAAGCCATTTTATAACGAATGTTCCAACTTGTATCAGGTGAACTCCAATCCAAAGTTAATTGATTGTAACTGCTAAGGCCAGTTATATTATTGGGAACTGAACAATTATCTATAGCAATGTCATCTATTGCTGCAGGAGGTTGTGTCCCTGAGCTATTAGTGTAATTATGCCAGACAAAAACTAATTTTTTAGTGACACCCACCGATGCATTCCCCAGTAAAGCAGGACTAAGATCTATTTTTTTATCTACCCATGAAGCACCTTGTGATGATAAGGTAAATAGTGCTGACTCAACAAAATTGTTATCAGCATTAGGGTTTAAAACCTGATCACTTGGTAACAAAAAAACTTGTAAAGTGGCATTATAAGTTCCTTGTGTTAATGTTTTAAATTTTAAAACATAATTACTAGTATTAGCAGGGAAATAAACATCTCTATATAATTTTGAAATACTGGCACTAGTAGTTGTGTATTGATGCTGATATGGAATTCCTGTTGAATTCGAAATAAAAGCACAACTGCTTCCACTATAGCCAGCTGTAGCTGTGCTTTCTACAACCCATTTATTATTACCCGAGTTAGATTGAATACTCCAACCACTTGTTCCTTGTTCAAATCCACCATTGTTGATTGTCGGGCTGAGTATGGTGGTAACTTGAGCTGCGGAATTACAACTCCATAAAATCAAAAAGGAAAGAAAAACTATTCTGTAATAACGGGTATAAGTATAGATTGTCATAAATGGCTCTTTTATAAGATGTTGAAATTTTACGGCAAAAGGTAAAATGGCAACTAAGATAATTAAAAGTTAAGAAAAAATAAAATAGTATTGTAATTATGAGTAAGAAATTTTTTTCCAAATAATATGTCGCTAAATGGATCCTTACTAAAAAAGCGTCCTGATTCGGACGCTTTTTCTCTCTAATACTTTATCTTAATTTCTATTAGTTTAAAAATATCTTCTAATTGATTTTTTTCTTTGATTTCAATCCGAATTCCTCTTCCTTCGGCATATACCTTGGCGGCTTGAAGTTCTTTTTTTATCGTTTCACCGATTGGGGCTGCTATGATTTCATCAGTAGCTTTTGGGCCAAAAACAAAGGCCACTTTGAAGAATTTATCTCGTGGCAATAAGTAAATCAAAATTCTCTTTTTATCCTTGATTCTGAAACTCCAGCCAAATTTTTCGCCGGAAAAATTCCATTCCTCCACTGCATCAGGATATAAATTTTTGGTATAGCCCATAAAAGTTTGCCAATACACATGAGTATCGCCCAAGGCCTCTTTAAGTTTGGTCTCGGTAGGGATCTCGCTTTTATCAGTAAAAATACTTTTCAAAATAGCTGTTTAAGTGGAAGCCAATTTGTTTTGCAACGCCTGAATTTCGTCCCGAAATTTAGCAGCCTGCATAAAGTCTAACTCTTTGGCCGCTTTTTCCATAGCTTTTCGGGCATCACGAATTTTCTTTTCTATTTCCGGTTTAGATAAATATAAACTTTCCGGCTCAGCGGCTTTGGCTATTTTATCTTCAAAATATTGGGTAGAAACCGAGTTACTGCTCAAGGCATTGCCCAAACTTTTATTCAAAGCTTTTGGTTCTAATCCGTGTAAAGTGTTGTAGGCTGTTTGTTTTTCCCGGCGGTAGTTGGTTTCGTCTATGGTTTTTTGCATGCTGTTGGTAATCTTATCGGCATACAAAATGGCTTTCCCGTTTACATTTCGGGCAGCACGTCCTACGGTTTGGGTAAGTGAGCGATGACTACGTAAAAAACCTTCTTTATCAGCATCTAAAATAGCTACCAAAGAAACTTCCGGTAAGTCTAGACCTTCTCTTAATAAGTTCACACCAATCAATACATCGAACAACCCTTTTCGTAAATCCTGCATGATTTCTACACGTTCCAATGTGTCTACATCCGAATGAATATAGCGACAGCGAATAGAAACTTTGGTTAAATATTTGGTCAATTCTTCCGCCATTCTTTTGGTTAAAGTGGTCACCAAAACCCGTTCGTCGGCTTCGCAGCGCAACTGAATTTCTTCAATTAAATCGTCAATTTGATTCAGACTCGGACGCACTTCAATAATAGGGTCGAGCAATCCCGTTGGCCGGATTACCTGTTCTACATAAATACCTTCGGATTTCTGTAATTCATAATCAGCCGGAGTAGCCGAAACATAAACTACTTGGTTTTGCATGCTTTCAAATTCCTCAAACTTCAACGGACGGTTGTCCATAGCTGCCGGTAATCGGAAACCGTATTCCACCAAATTCTCTTTTCGACTTCTATCGCCGCCATACATGGCATGTACCTGCGAAATCGTTACGTGACTTTCATCCACCACCATCAAATAGTCATCAGGAAAATAATCCAGTAAACAGAACGGACGCGTTCCCGGTAAACGTCTGTCTAAATAGCGGGAATAATTCTCAATTCCGGAGCAATAGCCCAGTTCGCGTATCATTTCCAAATCAAAATTGGTGCGTTCTTCCAAGCGTTTCGCTTCGAGATGTTTGCCTACTTCTTTAAAATAATCGACTTGTTTGACCAAATCCTGTTGAATATCCCAAATGGCGGCCTGTAATACATCAGGCGAAGTCACAAACATATTGGCAGGATAAATATTTAGTTTTTCGTAGCGTTCCAAAACTTTAGCCGTCTTGGGATCAAAAGCTTCAATCTCTTCAATTTCATCGCCAAAAAAATGCACGCGGAATGGTTCGTCGGCATAACTCGGGAAAATCTCCACGGTATCGCCTTTGATTCGGAATGTTCCGGGTGTGAATTCGGCTTCCGTTCTCGAGTATAAACTTTGCACCAAACGATGTAATAATTTGGTACGCGAAATCATTTGATTTTTTTCGATGGCAATCACATTCTTCTGAAACTCCACCGGATTTCCGATTCCATACAAACACGAAACTGAAGCCACCACCAACACGTCACGACGTCCAGAAAGCAGGGCAGAAGTGGTGCTCAATCGCAGTTTTTCCAATTCATCATTGATAGATAAATCTTTTTCGATAAAAACTCCAGTTACTGGGATATAGGCTTCAGGCTGGTAATAGTCGTAATACGAAACAAAATACTGCACCGAATTATTGGGAAAAAATTGCTTGAACTCTGAATACAACTGTGCTGCCAAAGTTTTATTGTGTGCCAAAACCAAAGTCGGTTTTTCGACTTCCTGAATGACATTCGCCATAGTAAAAGTCTTCCCGGAACCCGTAACACCTAGCAACGTTTGGTACTTTTCGCCATTGTTGATGCCGGTGACTAATTTGTCAATGGCTTGCGGCTGGTCACCGGTAGGTTGGTATTCGGATACGACTTGGAATTTCATTTTTTACAGTAGCAAAAGTTCAGAATGGTAAAGATAAGAAGAATGGTTTCTAAATCAAATGATTGATTTTGGCGTGTTGCAACAGCATTATCGTTTTGGCATCTTTGATTTCGCCTGAAGCAATCATGTTGTAAGCTTTGTCAAAATCGAGTTCTAAAACTTCAATGTTTTCCTGTTCTTCCTGTACGCCACCGCCTTCGGTTACTTTCATGGCTTTGGTATATTCGGCTGCGAAGAAATAGACAATTTCGGTTACAGAGCCCGGTGACATATATACTTCAAACAATTTTTCTACTGTTGAAATTTTATACCCGGTTTCTTCTTCGGTTTCTCTGCGGATACATTCTTCCGCGTTGTCTTTGTCCAGCAATCCGGCGCAGGCTTCAATCATCATGCCGGTTTCATTGCCATTGACATAAGTGGGTAAACGGAATTGCTGCGTCAGGATTACGGTTTTGGAGTTTTTGTTATAAAGCAAAATTGTAGCCCCATTGCCACGGTCATAAGCTTCGCGCGATTGGGTTTCCCAATTCCCGTCTTTTTTGAGATAGTTGTATGTGATTTTGCGTAAGGTGTACCAATTATCCGAAAGGATTTCAGTTTTGAGAATGGCTATTTTTGGATTGTTCATGAGTTTAAACTAGTAATAAAATCCTGTTGTTGTTTGGGTGAAAGAAAAGACCAGGCTACAATTCTGCTTATTTTTTGGCCTTGCGCCATATCGATGGTTTTGATTTCAGCTGCGCCTACTTTGTTCAGCAGTTTGTATATGTTTTTCAGGTTGTCTTTTTTAGAAACCAAAGTGGTAAACCACAAACACTGCATTGGATATTTGGCACTTTCATAAATCATCTGAGTAAGGAAACCTAGTTCACCGCCTTTGCACCACAACTCGGTATTTTGACCACCAAAGTTTAAAATCGCTTTATCCGTTTTGGCAGTTTCTAAGGCATTGACTTTTCGCAACGCACTTTTCGCAGCTTCTTCCGGAGAGGAATGAAAGGGTGGATTGCAAATCGTAAAAGCAAATTTATCTTCCGGCAGGATAATGTTTTTGAAAATAAATCGCGGTTCTATTTGCAGTTGCAGGCTAATAGCATCTATTAATTTTGGATTTTCCGCAATGATTTTTTTGCAGTTTTGCAGTGCTTTTTCATCAATATCGGTGCCAACGAAACTCCAGCCATAAGCACTGTTTCCAATGATGGGATAAATACCATTAGCACCAATACCAATGTCTAAACCGACGATGTTTTCTCCTTCGGGGATTACACCATTATTTGTGGAAGCCAATAAATCGGCCAGGTAATGAATATAATCGGCTCTTCCCGGAATGGGCGGACAAAGATAACCGGCCGGAATGTCCCAGTTTTGAATGTCGTAATTGGCAATCAGCAAAGCCTTGTTCAACGCCTTAACCGCTTCGGGATTACTGAAATCAATGGTTTCTGCTTGATATTCGTTAGTAAACACAAAGTTTTCTAAATCGGGATAAGCTTGTATCAAGGCTTCAAAATCATATCGGAATCGATGAGGATTTCTTGAATGTAAGCCTGTTTTTTCGGGGGTATTTTGAGTTTTTTTCAAAGTGGTTTTTAGTTTAATCCCAACATTCCATTAGTAATAAATCGCCATCAGTATGAGAAATAGAAACCATACCGTCAGCGGTGACGTGATTGCTGCTTCCGGTGCGATAGCCAATAGTCAGCTCTTCATTATTTAAAGAATAGAAAAGATTTTGAGTAGTAATGCCTGATACTTTTCCAATAGGAATCAAGGATAATATAGTGTTGGCAGTGTACCATTTTTCAAAATGATTTTGCAATAAAAATACTTTC
>Ga0066433_1000182_pt1 | contig 12121 bp, 12 predicted proteins | sample LakWasMet49_LOW8_2_FD_59521 | JGI IMG/M metagenome (GOLD analysis project Ga0066433, IMG submission 59521) | Freshwater sediment methanotrophic microbial communities from Lake Washington under simulated oxygen tension - Sediment Metagenome 49_LOW8 | ecosystem: Environmental > Aquatic >... | reverse complement strand
ATCGCAAAGGTTGGATTAGAAGTAAAGAACAAATCCCGGGCTTCACAACCCACAAACCCGGCCAAACTTCCCCGGGCCATTTTTAAATAATTGGGTTGTCGTTTTACAATAAAATCAGTTGGTTCTGTTTCGAGTTCCAACTGAAAACGTTGGAAGGCTTCAAAAATAGGTTTGGGACAGGCACCAAACGAGCCGTGATTTAAATAAGTAATAGTATTATCTAAAAGGAATTGTGATTTCATGATGGATGATTTTTGGTAAAAATAAAAAATCCCAAATCAATTACGATTTGGGATTAAAACTTTAAGATTTTTTTAATTATTGCTGCATGTATTTCATCATCATTCCTTGCAATCCTTGCCCCCATTCCTGACCGGCTGCTTGTGATTTTTCTAATAAAACACCTGCTTTTTCATTGATTTTTTTTCCAACCGGGCTATCATAAAAAGTCAACATGGCTTTGATGTCTTCTTTGGTATACTCATCCATATAAATTTTAGCCAGTTTATCATACAATGCCGGCAATGTAGCATCAAACTCGATAATAAATGCGGCTTGTTTTTCTTTTGGAACCATTTGAAGGATTTGATCTTTTGCCGATTTCATTTGGTTAGCAGCACCACTCATTTCTATAACTTTCAACACATCTTTTTTGAAAGCTTCATCTTGAGCGAAACCAACATGCGATACAAATGCGAAAGCAGCAACCACAAGTAATTTTTTCATATTTTTTTTGTTTAAAATTTTCTCTAAAAATAGCAAATAAAGTTTTTCAAAAAAGAAAATTCTAATTTATTCTTTATGGGTCTTGAACATGTTCAAAAAAAGAGTCGTGATTTAAAATATTATGACTCCTGATTATTAATGTACCCTACAAACTTAATTTCAATCAAGACTTTGAATGCTTAATGGAAAAGTATAGGTTGTTTTTACTGGCTTACCATCTTTTACCGCTGGTGTCCATTTTCCGCTAGTTAACTTTAAAACTCTTATTAATTCTGCAGCTGTTCCATAACCTAGATCCTTAACAACAACAAAATCACTTAAACCTCCATCTATATTGATTGTGAATTTAACAATAACTTTCCCTTTCAAACCCTCAACTTCAGGAATTTTATAATTTTGATTTACAAATTCATAAAATTTATGCAACCCTCCGGATAGTTTTTGAGTTGATTCAACATTATTAGTCTCTCTTAAATCGCTTTTTAATATTGTTTCTTCTTTTTTATTAGCACTTTGTTGTTCCCTAAAAACCAGTGGATACTTGATTTCAATGCTTATAGGCTTCCCGCCTCTTTTGGCCGGTGTCCATTTCGGGCATTTTTTTAAAACCCTGATAAACTCGGTGGCCGATTCAACATCAAAGAACTCTATAATCTTGATGTTTTTCAAACTCCCATCAACATCAACAGTAAAAGCTCCGACCATTTTACCCGGTTTAGTCACTTTAGAATAGTCAAATTCTTCATTTATGAATTTCGTAAAAGCATCTATTCCACCACCGTTGAATTTAGCATCTACAATATCACCACTTAAATACACTTCATCTTCTCCCCGAATTTGTGAAGTTAGTGAAAGAGGCAATAATACAAATAATAAAAGTTGGATTTGCTTCATGAAGTATTTACGGAATATTCAAATATTTATGAGTTTGCAATGACACTCTCCATTTAGGATTGCTCATCACATAATCTACTATTAAGGGTGTCATTTCTTCTTTTTTACTCCATTCCGGTTGCAAAAAAAGAATGGCATTTTTATTTACTTTGGCTGCTTGTTCTTCAGCAAAAATAAAATCATGTTTATTGTAAATAATCACTTTTAATTCATTGGCAATAGCATAAGCATCAGCAACAGGAAGCTTATTTTTCTTTGGTGAAAGACAAAACCAATCCCAATAACCAGTTACCGGATAAGCTCCTGAAGTTTCGATATGGACTTTCAGACTTTTATCTTTTAATTTTTTTGTAAGCAATGTCATATCCCAAGTTAAGGGTTCGCCTCCGGTTACAACGACTGTGTCAGCATATTGTTTAGCATTGTCTACAATTACATCGGTAGCAGTCGGCGGATGTAAAGTGGCATTCCAACTCTCTTTAACATCACACCAATGACAACCCACATCGCAACCGCCAATTCGAATAAAATACGCTGCTGTTCCTGTGTGAAATCCTTCACCTTGAATAGTGTAGAATTCTTCCATAAGCGGTAGCATTTCTCCTTTTTCGACAGCCAATTGTGTTTCTTTTGATAACATTTTTTCAATAATAGCTGACAAAGATACTCAATTTGAAAGTCAGTTAATTTGAAAAATAGAAATAAAAAAACCGCTTTGATTAATCAAAGCGGTTTTAGTCAATTTGTTTTAAATATTATTTCAACACCTTCAAAGATTCTATAGCATAGTTATTTGTTGGATCTAGTGCTAATGTTTTATTAAATAATTCTTTTGCTTTTGCTTTATTAGTATTAGCAAAACTGGCGGCCATGTTATTAAACGCTTCAATAAATTTAGTTTTGTTTTTGGTAATTTCAGCTTCTCCTTTTGCAGTTACTGTATCAATATATTGTTGGTAATACGTCGTCATCATTTCATCATTTTCTAACAAGCGATTAGTTCTGGCACGGAACAAATATGCATCCTGTGTAGTTGGTGAAGCTGAAATAACGTTCCCGAAAGCCCCATCTGCTTTTTGTAGAGCAACTGAATCAGGTTTAATTACATCTTTTCTTGTATTATCATAATAAATAGCATTTCCTAAATAGAAATTATCGATTAGATAATTTTTAGAATTTGGATTTGAAACTGCCAATTCAAAAACCGCAGCTGCAGCTGTAAAAGCTTTTTGATCGTATAATTTTTTTCCTAATTCATTCAACTCGTTTACTGCTAATGGTTCCATTTCAATTGCCTTTTTGATGTTGGTAATTGCCGAAGCTAATGATGTAGGATCGACTGTTTTACCATCGGCACTAGTTCCTTTTTTAATTTGTGCCTGCCCTAGATACAAATAATCTCGAGAGATAATTTTGTTGGCCGGATTAGATGTATAATCGGTTAATGCTTTTAAAGATGCATCAATATTTCCATTTTCAAAAGCAGAATAACCTAAATAACGTAAGATTCTTGGATTTACTTTATCTAATTCTTTCATTTTGTTGGCTTCAACTTCTAGGGCTTTGTAATCTTTGGCTAAGATTAAAAAGTCAGCATGACGCATGCGTGATGTTATAGAATAATCGGTTAAGCTCATGTATTTTTCATAAAACTCTAAAGCTTTTTGAATGTTTTCTGTATAAGTCTTAGGTTCATTATTACCCCATAAATAATACGTTTCAGCCAATTCTCGGTAAACAGGCCCGTAATTTGGGTTGATACCAATTACTTCGTTATACGCTTTTACCGCTTCCGTGTAGGCTTTGGCTCCTTTCAACAAAACACCAAGCTGCATTTTGGCTCTAATTAGAGAGCTGTCGATTTGATATGCATTTCTATAAGCAACATAGGCTTCATTTTGTTTTTTAGCCCCATAATAAGCATCTCCTAAAGCTAACTGCACTTGAGCATCATTAGGATTTGCAGTGGCAGCTTTTGTCAAAACAGCAATAGCACTATCATAATTTGGCTTATCTGAATTCATGAAAGCACGAGCGATATATACATATTCTTCTGTATCTTTCTTTTTCAAATCTTTAATCACCATGTCAAATTTGGCTTGTGCAGCCACTTTATTATCTGCATCCAAAGCTAGTTGTCCTAGACCAATATTATTGAATTTAGCATTTTCGGATGCCGAAAGTCCTTTTTGAAAATAGATGGCAGCAGAATCGGCAATATTTTGTTTTAAATAAATATTCCCCAATAGGAAAGCGGACTTACCATTAGTAGGTTTCGCTTGTATAGCTGACTTCAACAACGACTTTGCTTTCTCAAATTGTTCAGCATCAATAGCTTTCTTCGCTGTTTCTAAATCCTGTGCATTCGCAACGGTTGTTGCTACTAACGCTAAGCTGAAAATTTTAAACTTATTCATCTTTTTTATTTAATTTTATCTTTAGTAATTGTGTTTCTAATCACGATTTTTCTGCCTGGTGTGTGTTCAGGTACTAATCCTGATTTTAAAATAATGCGTTGTCCTCTTTCTCCTGCCAAGAAGGTTGTAAATCCCATTCCCAATCCTGAATACCCCTGACAATTGATTATATACAAACGGCGTGCCAAAGGGTAATTTCCAGATGCTATATTATCTTGTGTGGGTGAAAAGTAATTGTTCCCATTTTTAGCTTTGACATTTAAAACGTTTACTTTAGCTACTTCTTGTTGTAATTCTAACGGTGACTGATAAATCCAATTCATTCCAATAACACCAATCATGCCGCTGTTTTCGGCCACATATTTTATAACATCTTCATTGGTTTTGAATGAAAAAACGTTTTTTTGATTAGCAATTGACACACCTGACATTTCAGACATGTATCTGGCGGTACTTGAATTGGCATTATCAAAAACAATTCCTTTTATCGATGGGATTTTTTTCCCAGAAAGAAAATCAATTACGTCTTGTTGTGCAATTAGTGTATCGTTGGTGGTTTTGTTTTTAATTAGTGCAATAGCATCGGTAGCAAAAGGTGTTATTTTTGGCATTATCTTTTTACTTTCGAAAGCTTTTATTTCATTAGCTGAAAGTGGGCGGGCCATAACAGCAATTTTCGCTGTATCCTTCAGCATAGCATTGAGGATTTCATTTTCTGATTGGGCTACTAAATGCAACTTGGCCATATATTCCGCTTCAAAAACAGCTTCTTCATCTTCAACTATTGGCAATATTGATTGATCCACATAAATGGTGGCTTTCCCTTTGGTCATAGTATCTTGCATGTCATCTGATTTCTTTTGACATGAAAACACAAACAGTAAGGTTAGCAATAAAAAACCAACGGTGGTTTTGACAAATTTATTCATTAGATAAAGTTTAGTCTCTTGTAAAAAACCGCAAAAATCGTAAAAAAGAATATACAATCAGTATAATTCCGAAAGCAATTCTATATCCATAAGGTAATGCTAAGGGAAGTGACTTCCAAAATATGATTATTAGTCCAAATGTTAAATAAATCAAAAAAAAGAAAATGCCTATAACGAGAAGAAATCGCTCTTTAAGCGATTTCTTCTGAAAGTTTTCTATGAATTTTGAAACCATTTATTCGGCTGATTGAATCGAAATTGGTAACGAGTATAACACCCTTACTTTTTTACCGTTTTGCTCACCAGGATTCCATTTTGGACAAGATTTTAAAACTCTAATAGCTTCTTTTCCTGTACCATATCCAATATCTCTGATTACTTTAATATCAGTTAATGAACCGTCTTTTTCGACAACGAAAGTAACGAACACCTTACCTTTTAAACCTTCCTCTTCAGGAACTTGGAAATTTTTACCAACGAATTTATAAAACTTCTCTAACCCACCAGGAAAATCAGGCTTTACTTCTATACCAGCTGTGTTGTATATTGCGTTATCTTCTTCAACAACCTGACTAGGACCATTACCAACCGGCTCAACGCTCAATTCCGCATCCGGATCACCCTTGATAGTTTCAGTACCAATTTTTTTATCTTTTATTTCTTCCACTTTAGGTGGCTCTTCAGTCACTTCTTCTGCTTTAGCCACTACTGGTTTCACAAATTTAACCTGATCCACTTTTGGTGGAGGTGGAGGTGGAGGTGGAAGATTTTCTTTTGGTTTTTCTTTTGGCGGTAATTTTACTGTCGTTATTTTTTGGTCTAAAACAGCATCATCTGAACTATCAGGTATTAAATTAGCTAAAACGGGTATACTTACTAAAAATATAAAAATAACTCCACCGATGATAAGCGATCTTAGTGTCGTTTTACCATTGGTTTTTCTAAGTTCATAAGCACCGTATAACTTGTTTCGTCCTTCAAAAACGATTTCTAGCCATTGATTTTTTAACAAATCTAATTTCATGTCTTTTATTTTTTAATTAGATTAAGGATTAGAAGTTTTCTCAGCAGCAGGAGTTTTTTCAATAGAAGACCCTCCAATCAATTTGCTTTCTTCAGGTGTAAACTCATTAACGATTGCATAAGTAGGAACACCAACTATTGCCATTTCATCAAGTATGTCTACTAAATTACGATAATTGGATTTTTTGCTAGGTTTGATAATCACAATCATTCCTTTTTCTTTAGTTCCGGTATATTGAAGAACTGCCGCTTTTCTGCTCAATAGTTCTTTTCGGATACCATCTTTACCATATTCAAAATCTTTTGGCGCACCACCTGAAACAGGTTTATCCAATAAGCCTACGAAACGCACTAGTTTATTATTATCTCCTAATAGTATAGTCATTGTACGATTTTCGTCAACTTTAACCGGAGGTGTCTTATCTTCAGGATCTTTATCTGGCAAACCCAAATTCATCGATTGGGGTTTAGACAACGTCGTGGTAAGCATAAAGAAAGTAATCAAAAGGAACGCCAAATCCACCATAGCCGTTAAGTCTACTTTAGAGTTTTGCTTTTTACTCCTTACTTTTTTACTGCCTTTTTTACCTCCGCCGTCGCCGGTATTTAATTCAGCCATTTAGTATATTTTTAAATTATTTTTCTTTTCCTCTCAAACCAGTAACCAAACTAAAACTATTGATTTTTTGGTTTTGTAAAATATCCATTACCTTTCTAATGATAGGATATTCCTCTTTCGCATCACCTTTTATGGCGAATTCCAATTCTTTATCGTGCGACTCAATATTAGCAAGTCGCGCATTCTGAATCCAGTCTGCTAATTGATTATCCAAAGAATCTTTAGGAATTCCTGGTTGCTGTAGATTCTTTCTGTCTGCAGGTTTCATATCAAGAACCTGTTTCAGATTTTGAACCGGAACACCAAAGCTCTCCATTATGGCAAACTTATTTTGATCATCTTCAGAAAACGTAACGCCATATTTTTGCCCCATTAATTCAAGGGTTCTGATACGCACATCTTTTCCTTTAACATCAAAAAACACTTTTCCATGACCAACAGTCAACGTTGCCAAATCTTTTTCAGGCAATTTTGTCTGTACGGTAGATGCCGGTGTATCTACAGGCATTACTTCTGGAACTTTAGCAGTAGCAGTCAAAATAAAGAACGTAAGCAAAAGGAAAGCCACATCACACATCGCCGTCATATCGGTCGATGTTGACTTTTTTTTCATTTTTATTGCCATTGTTTTATATAGTATTATTGATAGTAACTATCAAAATTATTGTTTTAAGCTACCTCTGAAATGTCTGTAAGTATTAACGATAGTTGTACCTGCCTCATCAATGGCATAAGTAAGACTGTCGATTTTTGAAGTAAAGAAATTATAACAAATAATCGCTAAAGCAGAAGTTGAGATACCTGTAGCGGTATTGATCAACGCTTCAGAAATACCGTTTGCTAATTCAGCAGAGTCAGCTCCACCACCACCAGCTAATCCAGCGAATGCTTTAATCATCCCTGTTACAGTCCCTAACAAACCAGCAAGAGTTCCAAGAGACACTAGAGTTGAAATGATGGTCATATGTTGCTCTAACATTGGCATTTCTAAAGCAGTAGCCTCTTCAATTTCTTTGTGAATTGTTTCTGACGCCTCTTCGCTATTGAATCCTTCTTTCTTAACATCTTGGTATTTCACTAAAGCTGAACGGATAGCATTAGCTACAGAACCTTGTTGTTTATCACAAGCTGCAATAGCTTCTTCAATATGTCCACCTTTAATACTGGCTTGTACATTTTTCATGAAGGCATCTAAATTTCCTTTACCAGTTGCTTTAGTGATTACAAAATATCTTTCAAATGAGAAAACAACCACCATTAATAATAACCCCATCAAAACTGGTACAATTGGTCCTCCTTTGTATACCATTGCTAGATAATTTCCTTTTAGTGGCGCTCCTGTATTTACTCCACCTTCAAAATTCGACCCGGCACCCATGATAAAGTTCCATACCAATACTCCGATTAAAATACATACTACAATCACAATTCCAGAGAACATCCCTCCTAAGTTTGAACCATTTTCTTTTTTAACGTTTGCCATTTTTTTAAAATTTTAATTTTTAGATAATTTATAAGTTTTAGTTGTTAATAAACTTGATTGGTAGCAAATTTAATTTTTTACTTCAAATAAAAAAACTTTTTTTAGATTTAATACCTGATGCCTCAATCTCAATTGAAATAAGCGATTTCGACATCTTTAACAATCAGTAAACATTACTAAAAAATACTGTTTATTTTCAATGTTTTACTAAGCATTTATATGTATAACGGGAAAAGCTTTGAAAATGTATTTATAACACAAAAGTTTTTTAACAAAGATAAATTTACCTCTTTTTTCATCGGATTGAAAAACAATTAACATTTGTTTATTTTTGAAGAAACAATTTCTTAACATCAAACGCGAATGAAAGGCTATCTCACCGTTGGTTTATTAATTTTATCTAACATTTTTATGACCTTGGCCTGGTATGGCCACTTAAAATTTAAAGAACTTAAATGGTTTGAAAATGCCGGTTTGATCACCATAGTACTAATCAGTTGGGGATTGGCATTTTTTGAATATTGTTTTCAGGTTCCTGCCAACAAAATTGGATACGAAGGTAATGGAGGACCTTTTTCATTGCTACAACTCAAAGTAATACAGGAAGTGGTTACTTTGGTGATTTTTGTGCTTTTTTCGCTTTTATTCTTTAAAAACGAAACCTTACGCTGGAATCACTTAGTTGGGTTTATATTACTGATATTTGCTGTATATTTTATATTTAAAAAATAATCCTCATGAAAAAATACTTCATCCAAAAAAAACCATTCGTAGTACCAACCACTGATGGCAAACTCATAGAAGAACACCACGGCAATGCCACAACTAATAATGCAGCCATTTCTATAGCTCACATGATAGCTCCGCCAAAATGGGCCGAACCTTTCCAAACGCCCGAGTTTGACGAATACACATATATCATATCAGGTAAAAAGCAATTTATCATAGAAGATGAAACGGTAGTTTTAGAAGCCGGCCAATCCATCAAAATTGAAAAAAATACCCGGGTGCAATATTCCAATCCGTTTGACGAACCTTGCGAATACATCGCCATTTGCCAACCGGCTTTCGATTTTACCAAAGTACACAGAGAAGAATAAAAAAAGTCCCGAATCATCGGGACTTTTTTTATTTCAATAAGGCTAAGATTTTATTCTCTACTTCCTCACTATTCCACTTTTCTTCGATGTGCTCCATCTGCATTACTTCCTCCATGATTTTGTTTTGCAAATCTCCAATGGCTAAGGCTTCTGAATAAGGTTGTAAACTGAATGTTACGCGACTGTACAAAGGCTTCCATTTTCCGGGATGTTTATCTGAAAACCATTTCTCGATTTTCTTTTGCAATAAAAAATTAGAATCCGCCGTTTTGGTGCTCATTTCAATAAAGTTTCGAAGCGACAGTTCAGCAATAGCATCGGCATTAGGCTTACGCGATTTTTGATATTCACTGAAAATTGTTTTCCAGTCATCGCCATATTTTGCCATCATTTGACTCAAAATAGTAATGTCTTCAAAACCGGCATTCATCCCATGACCATAAAAAGGCACAATAGCATGTGAGGCATCACCAATCAAAGCCACCTTGTCTTCAAAGGTCCAGGGATAACATTTCATTATGGCTAAATAACTAGTCGGGTTTTTAAAGAAATCCCGAACCAAATCAGGAATAACTTCCTTCGTGTCCGGAAAATAATTAGCAAAAAAGTCCACCAAAGAAGCTTCATCTTTCAACTGTTCAAACGAATTTTCGCCTTCAAACGGCATAAACAACGTACAGGTAAAACTACCATCCAAATTGGCCAAAGCCATCAGCATAAAGTTACCACGCGGCCATATATGTAAAGAGTTTTTATCAATCTTGTGCGTACCGTCAGTATTGGCAGGAATATGCAATTCTTTGTAGCCAATTTTCATAAACTCCTGCGAGTAATCAAACATACTTTGACGCTGCATACGGTGACGGATTCTCGAAAAAGCACCATCGGCACCAAATACTTTATCATACTTCAACTCCGTCCAGGCACCTTGTTCAGAATCACCAATGTGCAAAGTAGCATCGGCTAAAGTAACATCCCAAATTTTATGATTAAAGTAGAATTCAACTCCCTCTGCTTCTGCCAAATCAATCATTCTGCGGTTTAAAACACCACGCGACAACGAAAAAATAGCTTCGCCGTCTTTGCCGTAATATTGGTAATTGAGTTCCCCGTCTTTTAAATGAATGGCTCGTTTATCAACCGGAATACCAATCTTGCGGATTTCATCATCAAGCCCCACATCTTCCATCGCTTTCCAACCGCGATTAGACATGACCAAATTGATGGAACGACCCGAAAACTGTACCGTTCTGATATCCGGACTTCGATCATACACATGAACAGTGTGACCTTGTTTCTTTAGATAGATTGCCAATAATGTTCCGACTAAGCCCGAACCCACTACGGCAATTTTTTGAGGAGTTTGCATTTATTTCTGGTAAACGGTTTGGCAAATTTAAGGGTTTGCTCCGAATGAGGGAACGGATTTAGAATAATTATTTATTATCACACTATTTACTTTGGCGTAAAAACCAGCTTGGTCGATGTGGCCTCGATTTCCCTTTTGTTGAGTTTCATTTTGCGGAATTTGCCCTTAACAAATAATTCGGCCTGGTCAGTATAATGAGTACTCATAGGATTGCCCGATTGCCCCGTCGGCAATACACTTAGGCTGTTTTCAATATCCGAAAAATCAATAATGCGTCGGGTTGACGGACCGCCTTTTACAGTTATTTCAGCATCATCCGTATAAATAAACAACTGATTATTGATAACTTCATTACTACCGGCAATAGGAAACGTGCCCACATTGAAAAAACGGCTCAGCAATTTTACTTTGCCAATCGGATGCTGAAATTCCACTTGGTGCACTTTTCTCCAATGCCATTGATTCACATCCTTTCCTAATTGCTTTTCAAGCGAGGCTATAGCTTCCTTAAAGGATTGGGTTAGGATATCGGATTGCGTTTCTTTTTTATTTTTAGTTTCAATATTATCCCACCAGGGAGAAGCAGCATTTTGGGTTTGATTTTCTATCACTTGCTTAATAATGTGAGTACTCAATAATAATTTGAAATTATCCTTGCCGAATTCATCTTCAAACGTATCTCTTAAATAAAAATAAAGCCATTTATTGTAAATAGTAGGAGCCAAATCTTTGAGCGCATTGGTTCCCTGCCATTCTTTTAAAACTTTTAAGGCCTGCTTTTCATTAGCAGAAAAATTTGAGGCACTAACCGAAGCAGTCATACTAGCCACAATCGTCTGAGCCGTTGCCGATGTATGATCAACTATCATTTTACTCACCTCCTCTTTAGTCCAATTATTTTTAGGGTTGAGTAAATTATCAATACGCATGGCTCTGTCTTTAGGCAAATAATACCCGGGATACAAATAACCATCTATAGCTTCAGGCTGATTATTGGCCGTGTAAACATAATGCCAGGGCGGATTAACAGCAGAAGGATTTTTAGCAAACGACAAAAACTCTTTCTTATCATCTATGCCATTAGCACCTTTGAGAATGAAATTAGTATTAACGCTTTTATCCACTTTATACAACTTCCCCGAAGTTATCCAGGCAATATTCCCTTTGGCATCACCATACATAATGTTAAGTCCGGGAGCTTTGATAAGTTCAATGTGTTTATGAAAATCAGCCAAGTCTTTAGCATGTGATAACTGATAAACAGCCTCCAGTATTTGGTTTTTTTGTTCCAAAAGGGTCCACGTCATCGCTATAGGCTTTTTTGAAGACAACCCCTCCAACAATCCTGTAACAATAGGGCCATGCTGACTGGTTTTTACATTCAGTTTTACCTCGGTACTGTCTTTTACTTTAATAGTTTTTTGATGATAGGTGTAGTTTTTATAGCCCTCGGGGGTTTTATATTGCTTGTCATTATTCGGGTTATCTTCTTCCTCAAAAAAATCAACATCATCATTTTCAAACATCGTCAAACCATAAGCATACTCCCTATTGTGTCCCA
>Ga0066433_1000181_pt1 | contig 12161 bp, 9 predicted proteins | sample LakWasMet49_LOW8_2_FD_59521 | JGI IMG/M metagenome (GOLD analysis project Ga0066433, IMG submission 59521) | Freshwater sediment methanotrophic microbial communities from Lake Washington under simulated oxygen tension - Sediment Metagenome 49_LOW8 | ecosystem: Environmental > Aquatic > Freshwater... | reverse complement strand
GTTAGGTATTTGAGTTTTAGGTATAAAAAAACCGCCATTCAAAAGATGGCGGTTTTTTTTGTCATGACGGTATTAGGTAGCAAAAGCACAATTTTACTTTTTAAAGAAGTCACCTCATTAAGGGGTCGTCTCAGAAAACGGAATTTAAAGTACGTTAAGGCTGCGCCGAGGCTGGCACCCAGCGGTACAGCGTAGGAACGGACACGCCGAGGTTCTTGGCTACGTCCTTGGCAGGCACGCCGCTGGCCAGCAGCTTCTTGGCAGATTCGATCTTGGGGTCGCTTCAGAAAACGGAAAATAAAGCACGCTAAGCGTGCGAGCGGCACAGCGTCGGATGGATATGCCGAGGTTCTTGGTCACCTCCTTGGCAGGCACGCCACCGGCCTCAGAGAGTTTCGATGCAAAAATAAATTTGACGTCATTTATGGCATGGTGATAAGATCAGACCGGATACATAGATTTCGGGCTCACGGGGAGGAAATAATGATCGGTTCTGTTGGTTCGTATTCCGCAGCCCAAACAGGGGGCACGTCGGGCCTCAAGGCGGCTTCGGCGACCGGTCAGGTTTCTGAGGCATCGGAAAATCAGGGGGCATCAGGTTCCCAAGGTGGCGGTACGCTGACCATTTCCACTCTGGCCCAACAGCTGGCCGCGAGCGCCAGTCGTGCCGAAGAGCGGGATAAGACACTCACCCGTTCGGAATTGGCAGACAAGGCAAAGACTGCTTTGAGTCAGATTCAGGGCGATACTTACTTCGCCAACAAAGCCAAGCACGATAGTGAAGTGCCCAAAACGAACGACCCAGAATTATTGGCTAGAGCCAAGCAGGCGACGGCGTACGTTAATAGTGCGGCCAGAGGCGGAAATTCTGAGAAAAATCCCTTTGCCGGTTTATCACGAGAGCAATTGGCAAACATCGTTTATGACGATAGCGGGACCTACACAGTCAATGAACGAAGAGCAGCTTCTTATGAAGCCGATCGTCAAGAAGAAGAATGGCGTGTAAAGGTTACAACCCAAGCCATGAACGAATACAACAGCACGGGGAAACTGACCAATTTCTTCAAATCCGTACTCGATCACTTCAAGGAACTACCAGCGATCGAACAAGCGCAATATCCAAAAGATTATGCCGCCGATCTACAGTCCAAGATCGATCTGGACTTTAACTATCGAACCCACCAAGCAGAGGGTAAAGACAAAGACCCCATGAGCCTGATCGAAATGCTATTCGAGCAAAGCCCACAACAAACCAATGAATTGCCCCAAGAGCCGAAAAACACCACTGACTCACCAACCGTAAGGAGTAATCCATGAAATTGTTGCCAAAACTGCTCGCCGCCACCTCTATTTTTGCCGCCACAGCCGCGATTGCTGGTCCGTGCTCGCTAGAAATCAATTGCATCAAATATTCTGGCTGATTTTCCAGAGCGACCCGCAAAGCCTGGGCCACATTGAGGTCGACACGCTTGGCTCCCAAGGCATCGCTTGCTCGTATCGGCGTATTTAGATCAAACGCCAGAAGCCGCAGCAGTCCGCGACGATTAGCATCGAGGTTGTTTGCCGCTTCTTCGACTCCAAGCTCCTGCGTCGCTGAGTCGGCCTCGGTTTGCACGTAATATTTGTATACCCGCTTACGCGGTTTTTTTATTGCCTAAACAGTTCACGATGGGTAGTTAGTTAGCTGTAGCAATGATTTAGCTTGTATATCCCCACGCACCCCACAATGTTATCCACAGATTTTGTGGAGTAGTTAGTCTTTCATCTCTTCTACTTTGATTTACATCATCCAGTCTTTATTAATAATTATGTTTGAGGCGGACTCTTTTTTCAGGTCAAATTATATTGAATCATGCTTCAACTATCACGCAACACTCAAAGTAGACTAATTTAAGTGGATTTATAAACTTTCCTGCTCAACTGTAAACCCAGCATCGAATACAGCATTCCCAAGATCAGGCCAGCCCGCGACCTTAGCGAAATGCCGTATTCGTTCCAATGTATGCTGCGAGGCCTTACGTCGCATGTCCTCAGGCACATCAGTTGGCGACATCCTCCACGGTTTAATCTGGCGACCGACACTCTTGACCGTTTCTACAAGCATTGCGGCAATCCTGAATCCGCCTTCGTCCACATCTCCCCAATGGTATACAGGGATACTTGCAGGCAAATCACCTATCAAACGAATATACATAGCTCGCCAAGCAGGCGAAGGCATGCCGGCTGAATAAATGAGTAATATATTTTCATCGCAGCGCTTGCGAGCCTCACTATGAAAGGTAGTCAAGTTTTCTATTGTAAGCACTAGGTCAGGCTTGCCCTTAAGACTAAGTAAGGTGTTCGCAGAAAATCCAGCGTAGGGTTTATCCAGAAGACCGGATACACGCTCTCGCACTATCACAATATTTCCGGCCAATAGTACGGGGCGCTCCTCACGGAACAGACCCAACTCTTGCAGGACGGCAGCCTCCTGCCGAATTTCCCCCTCTGTACTACCTGAAAGCAGCACATCCAGTGGGCCTATCAATTTTTCCACACGTTTGCTGTCCTTAAAGAGTCGTGCGCTAAATTCACGTACAGGCAAAGAGTTCTGCTGCGTCGCCACTGATAAGGAACACTCCGAGATTGTTCGAATGGCGTCAAGCCAATCCTGATAACTTTCAGGCCCCAACCCTCGACATTTTTTTAGCAATAGCCAGCGCTTCAAGACCTCAGTCAATACTGGGAATGACTCCAGATGGGATTGCAAACGCCCCCTTGCTTCCGCTACCAGATCTTCAATCAATGTGATATTCAAGAACTGCGCTAGTTTTTTAGCGTCAAACAGATTCACGCGCTTGATGAATCCCTCACCTTCGCGACCACTATCCCAGACTAGTTCAATTGCGCCTTCGGCCCGAGCTGATCGCATCGTTTGCTCGAAAGCATCCTTCTTTTGTAGCGACGTTAACTTACGATAATCAGCTAGCCTAGCCTCAGTTAAGGATGCCTGTAGAGATCGTAATCCTGCTGAACTCTTTTCTCCTGAGTTCAGCAGTTTTTCCAAGCCTGCGCGTGCGAGTTGATCCATCAGGTATTTACTTCTGCAATCAATTGCGAGCGCATCGCCGATATTTCCTGAGTAACCAGATTCGGGTTAAATTCAGGCAAATCACTCTTGAATAGATTTCGCACCGCTTCGGATACCGAATGCCCAGCAAACATCACCGTGTTATTATCTGGGTCACGCAGAATGTCATAGTACCTATGCAGGAAGGCAGTGAGTGTCCCGAGGTTTTCTCCTGGGCTTGCCATGAACACTTGCAACCCTAATGCTTCGAGATAGCGCATGGTGGCAATGATGTTGACCATATCCATCTTATTGAATGCCTCATCCAACAGCATCAATCTCAAACCATCCTTGTTACCATTGTCCAACCTGTATGCAGAAGCCAACGCAGCTCCAGCAATAACATACAACGGCGCACGATGCTCACCACCCGAGCCTGGGCCAAGTCGCTTGCTTAAGTGACCGACGACTTTAGTCTCTTTACTAACAGGATCTTCACGCAAGATCTCAATATCAAAATCAAAGAATTCGCGGTAGTCATCCAGCGGGCTTTTAGCACTACCTGATCCTGGGGTTATTTTGTCCTCAAGTAAAGCCTTGAACTCTTCCGGGATCTCTCCGGCACCCCCCAGTAAGTCTTGAGTAGGGCCATAAGTAGCTACATCTTTCACGAATTTCAGCAGGGATTCCAGATGTGGGCGGACAACTCTACGGAACCTATATCGTTCTCCATTAGAGAATGTCGGACAATTTCTCAACACAGCGTTTAAGCGATCCATCGTTTCGCTCAAATACTCTAGATTGTTATGCAGGGCAATCGCCACATCGTTACGGAACGTTTCCTGAGAAGTGCGGTAGGCGGCATCCATGTCCTCACGGTAACTGGCTAAGTCCGTTTTAATTAAACGATTAAGTAAATCACTCATCCAATCGTGCGCCTTACGCCAGTCAGTTGCGTCTACCGCCATCTGCTCCCGGTATTTCTGCATAAATACACCGAACTCTCGCATTCCCCGATTTACGGCATCCTTCATGCGAGTTTCTGCTCGGTTAGCCTGCTGATAACAATGATTGACCTTCTCTACCGGATTCTCGTCAAACAACTCCAGCAGTCGATCCCACTGACTTAACCAATACTCGTGGTCATATTCAGGATGTTTTCTAGCTTCGTTCGCAGCGTCTGATGCGTTTTGCACCTGCACATATGCATTAGATTCATTAGTTTTTAGACTATAAAATTGGGCATCAGCTGAGCCAATCTGACTAATGAGTTTATCCCGATCATTGCCCAGTCCTTTCGCCAATTGGCCCCATATCTTCTCCTGCTTTCCTAATTCGATGTAATCGGCATCCGCCATTCCTGTCAGCATTGTCGTTTTAGTTTCGACATCCTTTGATATACGGTCAATTTCAGTCAGTCGATCAAGCACGGATTTCGAAGCCAGCATTTCGTTTGAAAACATCTGAAAAGATGTCATCAGTTTATCTAGCTGAGCTGCTCTTTTATTTAATTGCGTTAATTCCGCATCAATACTGGTTACTTCTTGTTCTTGCGCAGCACGGTGTACTGCACTGCCTGCCCCGATCATGAATCGGGCAGCAGGCACCAGAGCCAGCCGTTCGAATCCACCTTTTGAAACCAGCATACCATCTTGTGTCAGAGTACGCTTACCTGCCAAAGCATCCTGGTCGGACACAGCTCGCTTGATATCATTAAGCATACCTCGCAGATAGGCTACAGCTGCCGGATGATCTCCTCCAATTAACTCTGCTACAGACCCTTTCTCTGCAGGAAGATTTAACTGCTGGCGGCTTTCCCGAGCTAGCTTCGCACCATAGACTGCGCGCGAACCAGTCATGTTTCGATATACACTAAAGGCCTTTGTTTCTTCATCACCAGATACCAGCAAGGCTTGTAGGTTGGTGCTAAGATATGCTTCAATGACTGCCTGCCATGCTGGGTCAGTAATCTTTACTAAATCACATACTGGAATGGGGTGTAGGCCTTGGTCCTCCAGTTCAGAAAGCAACCGCTGCACATGTGGCAGCAATGGTGCTCTGCCTTCTTTAATACGTGCGAGGGCAGACCTTGCATCGTGCAATTGATCGTCCACGTGCTTTTTTTGCGCCTTAAGATCATTGGCTTGACCAAACAACAAACCATAAGCCTTTTCAGATAACTTCATCAAAGGTGTTACTGTTCCTGAAATATCCTCTACTGAAGGAATTACCTGTGAATCCAGTAACACCCTCAAATTTGTTAGCACCGGATTTACCTCCGCAACCATCGGCTGCAGAAGCGGTGATTGTAATGAGTCGTCCCATGTTTTGCACAATAAGCTTAACTCTGACCGTAGATTTTTTATATGATTATCTTTGCGCTGGCTTGCCGCTTTAATCTCGATATCTATTGTGCCGTAATCCTTATGCGAGGAGTGAGCCTCTTTCGCAAGTTGGAACCGCAATTCCTCTGCAGTAGCATTCTGGATTGAGGTATCTAGCTCATCAAGTTTTTTCTTCATGGCGCTAAGTGCTTCTTCTGCTATATCACGTTCATGACTAGCTTGGTTGAAGTTTTCATTAGCTACTTCAACTGCCGCCATTTTACCCATGGCTCCCCAAGTGACGGACTTGCGAGATTCATCGATTGCTTTATCGAACTCCACCTCTACCTTTTTGCCGTCAGTAATCTTGGCTTCTACCTGAGCTACTAATTCAGCAAGCTTTTTGAAAGAATCTGTGACTTCTCTGAATCGTTTGATATTAGTCGGTATAGATTCAAGCACATCATTACGTACAATCTGGTCAACAGACTTATCAAACCGCATACGCAAAGCAAACCTGAACGCTCGAATAAATGACTCTGAATGTGGTGCATGACCTGAACCACGCAAAGCTAACAGGACTGCACTAACGTATCGCTGAGCATCAGTGAACATGACCTCATTGCCGATTGCGCGACTCTTATCGATTAACTGATGACGGAATGTAGTCCACTCTCTTGGACGCTCTTGTCCGTCAATAATCTCCAGATGGTCTCCCATGTGCAGTTCGTATCCTGGTAGCAGGTATCGGCCCATGATTTCATGACCTTCACGATCTGCAGATGCTGAGATACAGACACCCATACTTAATGGCTCATTGGTTACAGTGTCTCTCCATATTAATGATATGTAAGTCGTGGCGTTGTCTCGGGCACGATCCTCGGATGATTCTCCGTATTGGCCAAGGCAGTAGGATCTCAATGAGCGTGTTGTGCGCTGCTCGTCATCTGCTTGGGCATTTAGCGCAGCCCACCGGCTGTTTCCACCGAACATTGCAATCTGCACTGCATCCAGCATGGAACTCTTACCACTTGCATTGGGGCCGAAGATTCCAGTCACCTCTTCAAGAAGGATCTCTTGGCGCTCAAACAAAAAAAACTGAACTACCCTGACTTTCTCAAGACGTTTCATTCCATCACCTCATGGCCTTCTTCTGTATTGGTTGCTGTGTTCGAATCTGCAGACCATTGTGCTAATCGCATCAACGCGGTCTCTCCTAGGATGTCAGTAATTGCTGGACGAATTGCTATGACATAGTTGGTGCCCGTAGTCTCGAAGTCAGCAGAGGTGTCGTTCGATTCATCTGATTTTTTTGCGATACCCCAGCGCTTCATTGTCTTCATCAATCCTGAAAACTCGCCTTTTCCCGGCATCTCGCGATTTGTCATAAGCCGGTACTTTTCATCCAGCTCCACCAAATCACAGAGCACCTCACCATCGTCCGTAAATTGACCTATACGTGCGTACTCGTCATAGATGGCACGCAAGACCAGTGCCATTAGCGTTTGGGCTACTGAGGCTGCACCAGCTTTCATATGTTGTGGTTTTGCATAGACGTAGCGCAACTGACTGTTAACTTCGATGGTCACTCCCAATGGAGCCAGCGCTTGCCTGAAGTCTCGTTCATATTCGACCACATGTCCGTACGCTACACGGCTATGGCGATCTGAATGATATAGCACCTGCTCTGTAACTAGTCGATAGGCGATTGCTTCAAGTTCGTCTGCGGTGACTAATCCACTTGCTTTTGCCGCAACGTGTTCCCAAAATTGACTACTCATATGGATGACTCCGGTTTTTCTACGAGTTTATTAGTGGACTCAACAGTGAAGGGGCGACCGGATACACCGTTCCCGGCCACTTCTTCATTGCTATCCGTTTTGACGCGGAATCCGTGTGTTAGCGTCATTGCAGAAAGCAGTAATCTTCTGCTTCCTGCTGTCATCGCCATACCAATTGTGCCCAAGGCTTGGAAATTACGTACATCGCTAACAGAGTTAAGCTCAAGCGAGTCATATGTGATTCGACCCTGCCCAGTAGAGATTTGTTTTCCCACGTACTCCGCCAGCTTCGGTGCCGTAACAGTTCGGGCATCACGTGCTCGCAGCATGACTTTTGATCTTGCGATTTCCTCTTCTGACGGAAGGTGTCGCCGCAGAGTAGATGGGGCTGGTCGATCTATTCGCTTGCGAGGCTCAGCTAATCCAGCACCACTTATCAGTTCATCTGCCGGGAATGGATCGCCCATATCAACGAAGGAGTTTGAATTCAAATTGCTTATGATGTTTTTGATCATATGATCTACTGGCCGCAATGACCGTAATCTGTAATCCAAGTAAGCTAATGCCCGGCGATTAGCCAAGCGAATTTCATCGTCGAGACGTTCCAAGTATTCATCTATTCGGCGCAAATCAAGTATTCTCTGGATATCTTTCTCGAACAACAGTTCGGCACGCTGACGATCACCCGGACAGCGCTTAGTCTCATACCAGCCAATCAGCCTGTTCCGGTGTGGTTCAGATTCTTGCAGCTGTGTGACAGCTCGAATGATTTGAGGCCTGCGTGATAAGGGATGCTCTTTGGTACGCAGCTCACGGTAGTCACCTATAAAGACATGTTCGATGTATTGGTTGAAAAACAAACGAACGTACTGTGCTGTGGCGGATTCTTGGGATAGCACTTCCATAATATCGCGGACGGTGGTTCCGGTATTGCGGACATGTTCTAGCAGATTTCGCGCCTGCTCAGCGGACTCGCTAAGCGTATCTCCATCCGCTTTACCATCCAACACCTGCTCGATGTTGATATCAATCGACCTGATTTTACCAGAGACGAAGATCGGGCCTGTTTCAGCAAATGCCACCATAAATGTCAGAAATTTGCTGACAGGAGGACGGATGGTGACTCGTTTTTCCAATCCAAAAGTGTCAATCTTGAACCAGCCTGAATCTACCAGACGGTTGAAGATTATATGTGCCCGCGCGTTGGGAAGAGTTTCGGGGGTGTGGTCATCGTCGCTTTCCCATACATCTTGGGTAAGCAATGAGTCTTCGATATCCTGAAGAATGTCTCTCACCATAAATCCATTGCTTGGAGGGAGAGGTGCATCAGGACCAAACCGTCTTGTATGCAGATAACACAACAAGGCCCAGTACCTGTAGCGGTTAAGCGAAGCCAGTGGAGCGAACAATCTGTCAGGTAGTCGCTCAAATAGCAAGCTGGCAGCGGTCTTCGAGGGAGATTGCGCCCGTGTGTTCATTTCAGAGGAAATAGCCATTTTTTGATCTCATCAACATTCGCTACAGCTAACTGGTATTCCGGTGGTTTCTGGGTTGCGGTGTCTATAGCTGCTCTTATGTCATAGATATAGTAATTGACCAGAGCTCCTCGACAAGTGTCTACTCGCGCTGCAGTTTTACCGAAATATTCGAAGCGGATCATGTTTTCCTGATCCGGATTTAGGTCTGGGTGTGCAACAAGCCTAACTCTAACATTTGCCATCCATGCTTCATCGTCTTTCTCATTTTTTGCTGAAATGTCATCACAAAGCTTGGCGGATACAATTCTGCCCAAAGCATAGTCCCTAAATTGCTGATTTTCTATGCTGTAGGCTCTTGTATGCCATCTCCTCCCTGCCTGTATAAGACTGTGCGGGTAGATTATTCTCAAATGTGGCTTTGGTTCTCGCATCGACATGTATGTTATTTCAACCCCTGTTCGCAATCGGATTGCTTCGGAAATGGTTGCGTATATGCGAGGCCTTGGCACCGAAATGTCAGAGAAGGCTGCCCAAGCTCTAGGATTAAGAGAAGATTCAAACGAAGTATGTGGGATTCCGACTAGAGCCAAATACTGTGCTAGTGAAGTAGTAGTTCCGTACCCACCATTGTCTGTGCTTGGCCCATGTCGGTAAGCCTCATCGGTTGCATGGAAGCTCTTGGTGACCGTATCCCAATTGCACCAGTCAGGGCGCTGTTCGCGGAATGCTCGAATCCATTCACTTGCACGTACTCCTTTGAGATCAAACAACTCCCTTAGACGTGCATTGTTAAGCCTCCCCTCCCAAAGAAGGAGTGACTCCAATTGAGCAATGCGTGGATCTGGCAGAGTCTTGTTTTTAATCATACAATAAAGTGTATCATACAATTTATTGTATTATATTCCAAATATAGTTACTTTTTAGGTGAAAAGACGAAGATATTTACTTCTTGATAAAAAATCAACTCATGACTTTACTTATATCGCATTCATGAACACCGACGCCCCAGTTTTCAGTAGCACTGAGATTTAGAGTTCATAGTAAATATAACTGACTAGTTTTATAAATCAACAGCAAACGGTTAAATTGAATTAATTTTTTGTCGTTAATTTATAAATATGAAAAAATTAACTCACCATTCAGGTTTCACCATCCTTGAAATACTGGTTGCATTAGCCATTTCATCTATTTTAATGATCGCTGGCGTTCAACTCTCAGACGTCAAGTCTCAAGATATTACCGATCAGAATACCGCCCAGTATCATGCGATGATCAACAACGCTGCAATGAAATACATCCAAAGTATTTCCTCGGCAGTTAAGTCTGATGCTTCTATTACCTTAACCACACCCAGAACCATTAATTTCAACGAGATTAAAACTGCTGGTTTCATTCCCAAGCAGTTCGAGAACGCCACCACTAACCCGTACGGTCAGTCTATTTGTGTTTTTGTATATAAAGACCCGGCGAATATTAATGATATCAGCGCGTTGGTAGTGAGTGAAGGCGGTCAAGATATCCCAATGGGAAGGCTTCCCAATTTATCTACTTTAATTGGGCCTGCTGGTGGATATATTCATCCCAATACACCAACGACTGCAATCGGCTCTTATGGGAAATGGACTAAACCTATTCCCAACTTAAGTTGTTCAGGTCAGCGTGCCGATGAGAATCACATTGCTAGTCAAGTTTACTTTGATGGATCCGATTTAACGCAAAACTACCTGTATCGCTCTGAAGTACCCGGTCATCCTGAGGCTAATGAAATGAATACTCCATTAGTCATGAATGCAGAAAGTACAAAAGATGATGTATGCACTAAACTTGGGTCAATTTCAAGAAGCTCCACTGGGGAGCTTCTTGCATGCTCTGGAACATCATCTCCTTACACTTGGAAAGCTTCCTCAGGTTCAACTTACTGGAAAGACCCAGTTGAAACTTACGCTAATTTAGTTTCACTCCCTTGCACCGCGACTGAATCTGGCGAAACCCGTGTAGTTAAAGCACCAACCGTAGGTACCGGCGCAAGGGCATACACTTGTAGTGGTACTGGAACCTGGTCTCCATTATCATCGGATGATAACGGAAACTTAACTATAGCTGGTGAGGCTTTAATCAATAAGCTTTCTGGTAATTTGGAGATAACAACGGTTGTTGTAGATGGCTCGGTATGTTCTACAAATGGACGTATAGCCAGAGATGCGTCAGGGTTGATACTTTCTTGCCAATCCGGTAGTTGGAAAAAGGTTGCAACATTAGGAGTTAGCTCAACATATACCACACCAATTAATGGTGCTTGTAATAGTGGTAGTTATGCAATTGGATCTCAGACTTCGACGGTATGTACTGCGTATGCAACCACATGTACTCCTTACTGTAGTAGTGGATTTAATTCAATGTCTGGCTGGGTTTGTTTGTCATGGGATACAAGCTGCGCTCATAGTTGTTCCTCACAACAAACAGGCACTACCACAACGTGTGCTAATCCTTAAGTATATTGCCAATCCGGTAGTTGGCGCAAAGCCTTTGGAACACCTGTGGGCAGTAGGGTTGCTGTTAGCTTCGGTGTTACATACTGCCCAAACGTAAATGCCTTTGTTTATGCTCACAAGCAATCAGCAGGTGCAACTCAGCAGGGTGTCTATATCACAATTGACGGCGTAATTGCCGCTAGGAAAAATGGGCAAAGTGAAGGCCACATCGGGTACGAAAGCACATCAACGATTATAAAAGCAGGAGAGTGCTTCTTGGTAGGGGATACTGGTGGCGGACAGAACAGGCTAGCTTGGTATAGGCCAATTTAGTTTTGCCAATCCGGTATCTGGAAAAAAAATGGTGGGGTAACTAGGAGTAGCACCTATACAACTGCAATTAATGGCTCATGTAATAATGGAACGTATGCTATCGGCTCACAAACTCAGACTGTTTGTAATGGCTACAGCACATCATGCACCACCTGCACCTCACCAACTACGATTGATTGTTTAAACTTCGTACCTGTCTGCTCAACTTTCTGTACTTCCAGCTCAACTGGCACAACTACAACGTGCGCAAATCCTTAATCTTAAGCAACAACGCTAACCGAACTTATCTGATTAGTTAAATCAGGTTGATTTACATGCATAGGTATTGGTAATCTCATAAATATAAGGATGACCATAACCAGGGTTTTCGCAGAAAGTATAAGAAAATGCTACATTTGTTGGAGTAGAACCTGCAGGACATGAGCAGTTTCCTGTTTTAGGATTCGATTGAACGCATCTGTTAGAATATATCCAAGAGGTTCAATTAAAACTTGGTGGGAACTTAGGTAGTAAAAAACTTAGTTAATATTGCCAATCGGGTAGTTGGATTGGACAAGGTTTAGGCTTTGGATAGACTTGGCAGAGTTTCACTTCTGCAAGAAGCTCTAATAGTTCGATATTTTATTTGACCTTAAAGTGCAACGGGGCAAATAGGGCGGCAGAGACCAAAAAATTCCACCTTTAATAAATTTATGTAAAAAAACACAACAAAAAAACAATATAAA
>Ga0066433_1000180_pt1 | contig 12246 bp, 11 predicted proteins | sample LakWasMet49_LOW8_2_FD_59521 | JGI IMG/M metagenome (GOLD analysis project Ga0066433, IMG submission 59521) | Freshwater sediment methanotrophic microbial communities from Lake Washington under simulated oxygen tension - Sediment Metagenome 49_LOW8 | ecosystem: Environmental > Aquatic >... | reverse complement strand
CAGTGAAACCGTTATCGTATAGATTTCATCTTTCACCACTATAACTTCGCTGATTTCTTTATCCAGATAGTTCATCGAGGTAACTTTCAGCGAATAGGAACCCGGTGCTACTTTGGAAAAAGTAAAAGCACCATCGGCACCGGTAACTCTTGATTTATCGGTGCCGGATAGGATAACAGTAGCGCCCGGCAACGGTTGACCGGTTTTATCTTCAATAACAACCCCTTTAATCCCCGAAGTCTGGGCATATACTAAAGGAAAGGAAAGGAATAAAATGAGGCAATAGAATGAGTGTAGTTTTGATTTCATGACAGTTATTTGTTACTAAAAACAAAAGTATTCTGACTGTCAGTTTATTGCATTATTTAAAAATTAAGTAATTGTTATAATACAAAAGAATAAAAGTAACGCTATAGTTAACGAATAACTATTGGTGTTATGGGAGTGTTAGTTTTGGAAAAATAATCATGAAATAAATCATCTCTACACTGGGGTTTTGCTAAATTGCACGACAAAATAATCAAATCAAAATTTTAATTTTTCAAAAATGAAATTAAGAATTCTACTGGCTATCGCAGTGTTACTAACTAACCTGTCCCTCACAGCGCAACGAACTGTAACTCCAACCGAATTATTTTCGGTTCAAGGGAAAATAAAAAAAGAAAGAACCTTTAGTTTAACAACACTAGATAGTTTTCCGAAAACTGCTATAAAAGATCAAACGCTATACAATCACAAAGGAGAAGAAAAAGGCACTATAAAAAATATGAAAGGTGTGTTACTAAAAACCATTTTATCTTCGATTGATTTTGACTATGATAAACCCAAAGAACTGAATGAATTCTATTTTGTGTTCATAGCTTCCGACGGTTATAAAGTCGTTTTTTCGTGGAATGAAATTTACAATACCGAAGCCGGAAACCAATTTTATATCGTTACCGAAATGGATGGCAAAGTCGTAAAAAACATGGAGCAAAGAATTCTTTTCATCTCCACTGGCGATTTAAAAGCGGGGCGCCGTTATATAAAAGGCTTGCAAAAAATAGAAGTTAAGCGAGTGGAGTAACTAAACTTTAACTTTTTTAAAACGATATTTTCCTTTTTCAAAGGTTAACTTTGTAAAAACTTAGTTTTACCGATGAATACTACTGCGCAGCTTAAAAAAAACTACCTCCTTATTAAATATCAAAAACTGATTATTGTTTCGGTCCTTATTGGTTTTCTTAGTGCTGTTTTGGCTATTATTTTAAAGCGAATGACCGAGCATTATGAAACAATACTTTTAAGCAAAGCTAATGGCAATTGGTTTTTATTTTTACTATTTCCGCTTTTTGGTTTGGGCGTGATTTACTTTTTACGTCAGTATTTGTTTCAAAAAAAAGAAAATAAAGGCATCCGGGAAATTTTTGAAACCACAGCACAGCGACGCAATAGTTTACCTATTTATAAAATTCCGTCGCATTTCATTAATGGTTTTATTACCGTCATTTTTGGTGGTTCAACCGGAATAGAAGTTTCTACTGTTGTCGCCACTGCCACTATCGGTTCTATAGCACAGGAAAGAGAAAATCTGTTCAACCGTCATAAAACCGAGCTTATTTGTGCCGGTGTAGCAGCAGGAATAACCGCTTTATTTTTCAGTCCGTTTGCCGGAATCTTATTCGCCTGGGAAGTAATTTCTAAAAAAGTCAATACCGTCTTTATGTTGGTTTGTAGCATTGCTACGGCAGTAGCACTTTTGATGTTATTTCTTCTGGATGAAAAACCATTATTCGCTGTAGAGCTTCATGGTTGGCATTGGTATGCTTTACCTTATTTTATTTTGTTAGGGCTTTTAGCCGGAATGCATTCGGTGTATTTGACCAAATGTGTCCTTTTCTTCAAAAAACGCTTTGCCAAAATCAAAAAACACAGCAACCGGATTATACTGGGCGCTCTCATTTTAGGCATCTCATTACTATTCCTTCCGCAACTTTACGGCGAAGGCTATCATGCTATTAAGGAAAGTATTTTTATGGCCAATCATACGCTTTTAACAACATCTATTGCCAGTACTTTTCTTGGCATCATCTTGCTAAAACCTATTGTTACTTCGGTAACCTTAGCTTCAGGTGGTGATGGTGGTGTTTTTGCACCGAGTATTTTTATTGGCGGTTTTATTGGATTGTTACTTGCCATTTGTTTGAATACTTTTTTTAATGCTAATGTGATTCCGCTTAACTTTATGATATTGGGGATGGGTGCCATGCTCAGTGCCAGTATCAACGCACCATTTACAGCTCTCTTTTTAACTTGTGGGATTATCAATGATTACACCTTGTTTTTCCCTATACTGTTAACTTGTCTTATCGCTAAATATACAGCACAGTATATCTATCCTTTTACCGTTTATACCTATAGTTCAAACGCTAAATAATTATGCCTACGCCAAAAATAAAACGCAACTACCGCAAAGCACGCTATGTACTTTATAAAGAGACCTTAGTTGATTTCAAAGAGCATTTTTGGGCATTTTTGGGTTCGTTTGTCGGAATGGGAGTTATTGCTTATCTGCAGTATGGTAAATTTGCACAACCTGACTATGTCTTTCTGATAGGTTCCTTTGGAGCTTCATGTGTTTTGGTATATGGTGTTATACAAAGTCCGTTAGCACAACCCAGAAACCTTGTTGGCGGTCATTTGATTTCGGCTATAGTTGGCGTAACCATTCAAAAACTGATTCCAGATGTCTTATGGTTATCGGCTCCTCTGGCTGTTTCACTTTCTATAGTATTCATGCAAATAACCAAAACCTTACATCCTCCGGGTGGTGCTACGGCACTAATTGCCGTTACCGGTTCGCCGGCTATCCTTAAACTTGGCTATTGGTATGTCATTACACCGGTATTAGTTGGAACTTTACTATTGTTGGCAGCTGCTTTGATTTTCAATAATATAACAGCCAATCGTCAATATCCGACTGATAAAAACTTCACAAAAATCAAAAACAAGATCAGACATAACGCTAAGAAAAACTTTAAACAATTGTTAAAATAATTTCCTTCGTACACCAAAAATTAGCAAAAAAATCAGTAGACTTGTAATTCCAACAAACCAAAAATCAAAACAAAGCAATGAAAATTATTAAGTCTCTCTTCGCTTTTGCTGCATTCTTTGCCTTGAATTCAGTATCAGCAGAAACCATCACCGAACGATGGCCTCAGATTAAAGCGTATCACGAACTGATCACGCAAACATACCAACCAGCGGAAGAAGGAAATCTCGTCCCCATTAGAAACAATGCCGAGTTACTGATGCAAAAAGCAGAAGCCTTATCGGTAGAAACAATGCCGGAAGAATTCAGAAATCCGAAAACTATTGAAACCCTACTTTCTTTAAAAAAACAAACCCAAACTGTAAATGATTTGGTGCAAAAAGAAGCCGCTGATGAAGAAATCACTAAAGCATTAGGCGTGCTGCACGATACTTTCCACAAAATTATAAGTATGTGCCAACCGGAAAAAAAATAACACTCAAAACCTAGCCAAGCGCTGGGTTTTTTTATACAAATTCTTATCAACAAAACGCAAATCCAACTTCAATTTGTAAAATTAAATTTTACCTTTGCACGCTTACTAAAATACAGATTATGATTTATAAATTCAGAGCTATTCTCGATGCCGAAGACGATGTTTTCAGAGATATTGCCATACAGGAAGAAGATACTTTAGAAGATTTGCACAATGCCATTGTCAACGCCTTTGGATTTGACGGTATGGAAGTCGCTTCATTTTATACTTGTGACGATCAATGGAATCAGGAAGAGGAAATTCCGATGTTTGATACCGGCGATGTAGCAGGCGAACAAAAAATCATGAGCGATTATGCTTTAAATCAATTGTTGAGCGAAGACCAAACCAAGATTATCTATGTATATGATTTCATCAATATGTGGACATTCTTAGTGGAATTAGCAGCCGTGGAAGAAGCTGAAACCGGCACAACATATCCGAGTTTATTGTTCTCACACGGAGAATTACCGGCGGCAGCTCCGGAGAAAGAATTTGAAGCTGAAAACGAAGATTTCTATGCCGAATTTGAAGATGATTTAGACGAAGACGATCTGGATATGTTTGGCGGAGACGACAGTTTTGAGGATTACGGATTTGAGGAAAATTGGAATTAAAAAGCAGTAACTACACCTATGATAAACCTATTTAATGCTCATATTGAGAGCTTATCAATACACCGAGTTGGAAATAAAAGTCGCAATGAAGCCATATTTCTTTCGGACCAAACCTATAATCTGAATGACGAAATTGTGCCGTTATTGAAAGAATATTTCTTCAAGCCGTTTCGTGATAAAGAAGAAAACTATTTCCAGTTTGCCCACGATGTTGATTTAGAATACAACGACATGTTCAATCTGGCAACAGAAATTTTCACCAATCCGGGTGAAGTGCATGAGGTTTCTAAAAAAATCACCAAACACCTTTTTGAACAGTCGAATCACCCGCACATCAAGAATGGTGAGGTGTATGTAACCTATATCACCAATTTGAATATTGACAACAATGTGGTGGATGCCATTGGCGTTTTCAAAAGTGAAATCAAATCCGATTTCATGCAATTTGAAGAAAAAGGCACTACCCTTGAAATGATTTTACAGCAAGGCATCAACCTGAACAAACTGGACAAAGGCTGCTTAATTTTTAATCACAAAAAAGAAGAAGGCTACAAGATCCTAACTGTTGACAGCAACCGTTATGATGCTCGTTACTGGTTGGAACATTTTCTTTCGGTAGATGCTTTTCAGGATGAAAATTTTTATACCAAAAAATACTTGAAATTCTGCCAAGGCTTTGCCAAAGACGTGGTATTTCCTGCCGAAGACAAAAAAGAAGAAGTGATGTTCATGAACCGTTCGGTGAACTTTTTTGCCAAAAATGATGAGTTTGAAGAAAGTAAATTCCTGAACGAAGTCTTGGACAATCCTGATTTGATTCCGGAATTCAAAAACTATAAAGTAGACAAAGGCGAGAAATACAGCATTGAAGACATCACCAATTTCCCGATTGCTAATGCTGCCGTTACCGATGCGAGAAAAGCAATCAAAAACGTGATTAATTTAGATACTAATATCCAAATTAAATTGGATTTCATCAACCCGGAAAGTGCCGAAAAATTTGTAGAAAAAGGCTGGGACGAAGAAAAGCAAATGTATTACTATTTAGTATATTTCAATAAGGAGCAAAAGAGTTAAGTTGTTTCCGTTAAGAAAAAAATCCTCAATTAATTTACAATTGGGGATTTTTTTTAGTCGTTATACAATGTAAAGAAAACCGTAAATTATATAAATTAAGATTGTCAAAAGCTATTATATTTGTTTGATTCGAACTTGCTATGAAATTCAAATACCTATTTTTCTTTTTATTTTTTATAACTGCTTACCTTCAAGGTCAGGTGAAGGAGAAAAACAGCGGTAACGATTCGGTCAAAGTATATAAAAAGATTGAAACCTATTCGAAGAAAAGTAAAGTCAATAGTTTTATTTATCGACTACTGTTTAGATCACAACGAAAATCAACCCCTTCTACCAACACTAAGAGAAAACGCTACTTCATCAAAAAATCTTTTGATCGAAATGAAGGTAAAATCATAAGAAGTATTAACATAGAAACGCTTGACCCTTTTGGATATTCTGTAGATAATTACAAAGACGTTCCCGAAAAAGGGTTTGAAAAATTCGGGAATAAACTCCATGTAAAATCGAAAAACTGGACCATTCGTAATTTGCTCTTATTTAAGAAAAATGAGCCTTTGGATTCCTTAATGGCCAAAGAATCGGAGCGTTTAATAAGAAAACAACGTTACGTTAGAAGTGTTATTATTAAACCTATTGAAATACCTAATTGTAAAGATTCAATAGATATTTCGGTGCGTGTTTTAGATTCCTGGAGTTTGATTCCAACCGGTGCCATTTCAAACTCACAAGGTAGTTTTGAACTCACGGAGCGTAATTTTTTCGGATTAGGACACGAATTTGAAAATGACTTTAATAAACGTTTTGAAACCGGACAATCGTCTTACAAAGCTAAATATACCATCAGTAACATCAAGAATACATTTATCAATACCACTTTCACTTATGAAAATTCGATTGATAATTTTACCACCAAAAGTGCTAGAGTAGAGCGCCAATTTTTTTCCCCGTTTACTCGCATAGCAGGCGGTGTGTTTTTAGAAAATCGATTTTATCTTGACTCATTACCAGATAACACAGGTATTTTTGCCAATCAACGTTTTAAATTAGAAACTCAGGAATATTGGGGAGGCCATTCTTTTAAAATTTTTGGCGGAAAAAATGAAGACTACCGAACTACTAATTTGGTTACCTCCATTGGTTATAAAAGCACAACTTATATAGAAGAGCCTACTTTGGTTTATGATCCTACTAAGTTTTTTTCGAGTGAAAAATTATATCTGGCAACGATTGGATTAAATACTCGGAAGTTTGCCGAAGACAAATACCTTTTCAATTTTGGCATAATTGAAGACGTTCCGTATGGCCAAGTCTATTCGATAACCGGTGGTGTACAAGACAAGAACAATTTGAAACGGGCATATTTCGGTGGGCGTTTTGCCTACGGAAGTTATTTTGATTTTGGTTATTTAGGCACCAATATTCAATGGGGCAGTTTTTATAATAACGGCTGTACCGAAGAAACTACTTTCCGAATTGAAGGCAACTATTTTACCAATTTACTTTCATTAGGCGGATGGAAAATTCGACAATTTATAAATCCAACACTAGTTATTGGAAATCACAGAGCTCCTATTATTAAAGACCGTCTTTCCTTTTCTGATGTTAATGGTATTTCCGGTTTTACTAATCCATTGATAAGCGGTATCCGAAAACTTTCTGTTGGTTTTCAAACCCAAACTTATGTTCCGGGCAATTGGCACGGCTTTCACTTCAGTCCGTTTTATAATATGACTTTTGGATTATTAGGCAACGAAACAGATGCTATTTTTAACGAACGTTTGTATTCTAAATTGAGTTTAGGCGTTTTAATAAATAATGATTATTTAGTTTTCAACAGTTTCCAGATTTCGTTTTCTTTCTATCCTTCCATTCCATATGAAGGCACCAATCTTTTTAAAACCAACACTCTCAAAAATGACGATTTGATTTTACCTGACTTTCAAATCGGACAACCTATTATCGTTCCATTTAAATAGTAGTCGTGTTATTTTTTTGTAAGTATTTTTTATTGCAAAGTGTTAAAAACATGTATTTTAACGATTATTTTTTGCTCTTAGTCGACTTATAAGTATGTTTACTTACCCGAACCAACACCTTATTTGTATGAAAACAAACTACTTAGCCGAAGGAATGGTGAAAAAAAATTATCTCTGTTCCTTACTAGGACACCGCTTTGTTGAGACTAAAAAAGTCAACAATCACTTTAGCGAATTTGAATGTGAAGTTTGCAAACTGCAAGCCACTAATGACAGCCGTGGACACAAAATAACACTGACCTCAAAGCTGAAAGAAATTAACGAAACGTTATTTTATCTTCAATTAAAAAAACAATTCATCGCCCGTTTTTATTATACAAAAAAAGAATAGTAACAAACTAAGGTTTCAATCGTCATACCAGCAAACCTTAAAAACCTAACCCTTGGAATCAACTATTCTTTCCATCAAAAAGCTGAACAAACGGTACGGCAAAATCCATGCTGTAAAAGACGTTTCTCTCGAAATACACAAAGGCAATGTCTATGGAATCTTAGGTCCCAACGGCAGCGGAAAATCCACCACTTTAGGAATTGTACTGAATGTAGTCAACAAAACTTCCGGTGAATACAGTTGGTTTGACGGTGCCATGCAAACCCATGAAGCCCTGAAAAAAGTAGGTGCCATTATCGAAAGACCCAATTTCTACCCCTACATGTCGGCCAAAGAAAACCTGGAACTAGTTTGCAAAATAAAAGGAATTGACTATTCCAAAGTAAACGAAAAGTTAGAAGTCGTTGGGTTGATGGAGCGCAAAGACAGTAAATTCAAAACTTTTTCCCTAGGAATGAAACAACGATTAGCTATTGCTTCAGCCCTATTAAATGATCCTGAAATTTTAATCTTAGATGAACCTACTAATGGTTTAGATCCACAAGGAATTCATCAAATCCGTGATATTATTAAGTTGATCGCTTCACAAGGCACCACTATTTTATTAGCATCACATTTATTAGATGAAGTTGAAAAAGTGTGTAGTCATGTTTTAGTATTGCGCTTTGGTGAAGTTTTATATACCGGTACTGTTGATGGTATGACCAATCAAAGTGCTTTTTTTGAATTACAGGCTGCTGACAATGTAATGCTTATTGATGCCTTAAAAAACCATTCGGAAACAGATACTGTTTCGGAAACCGAAGGAAAAGTAATTGTGCATTTTAAAAACAAGGTAGATGCAGCTCAATTAAATAAATATTTGTTTGACAAAGGCATTTGTTTGAATCATTTGGTTCAGAAAAAAACGAGTCTGGAAGAACAATTTTTAGCATTAACCAATAAATAACAGCCTGTCATGAAAAGATTATTAGCCATAGAATTACAAAAAATCTGGAAAAACAGAGCCAGCAGAATACTAACTATTAGTTATTTTGTGATTCTGTCTTTCATTGCTTTAATAGCTTCCATCAAATTTGATATCGGAAATTTTAAAATTCATTTTGCCGAGATGGGGATTTTCAATTTTCCATTTATTTGGCATTTCAATACTTACATTGCTGCAATCCTAAAATTCTTTTTAGCCATAGTTATTGTTTCTATGATGGCTAATGAATACAGTTATGGTACGTTAAAACAAAATCTAATCGACGGGATGAGCAAACAAGAATTTGTACTTTCAAAATTCCTGACCGTTATCCTTTTCGCCTTTACTTCTACACTTTTTATTTTTGTTATGTCACTAGTTCTAGGGTATAGTTTCTCTTCTTATACTGAATTGGGGATAGTGTTTTCCGGATTAGAATACTTGTTGGCCTACTTTATAAAACTGGTTGGATTTTTCTCTTTCTGCTTGTTCCTTGGCGTATTGGTAAAACGTTCAGCATTTGCTATTGGTTTTTTGTTTGTATGGAATATCATTGAAGGCATAGCTAAAGGGATTTTAACCTTTAAAGTTTTTCCAAAGAGTGAAACTGCAGCTCAAATTATGCAATTTTTCCCGCTGGAATCCATGAGTAATTTAATAGTCGAACCTTTCACCCGATTGTCTATAATTAAAAGTATAAAAACCACTATCGGAGACAATGATATTAAAGATTATGATGTGCATTTCACTTCCATTCTTATCGTTTTGGTCTGGACAGCCATCTTCATTTTCTTGTCTTATAAAATAATCAAAAAAAGAGATTTGTAGTATCTTTGCGGATGCTATGAAGCTATTGCGAATTTTATTTTTCATTTCTCTTTGTTGTTTTCCCCAAAAAACGGTTTGGGCGCAAAACATCACAGTAACTGATACCTATTCAGCACAGCAATTAGTAGAAAATGTTTTGATTAACAGTCCTTGTGCCAATGTATCTAATTTCAGCGTAAGTGGCGGAAATTTTGGGTCGGGCGAACAGAGCTTTGGTTATTTCACTGCCGGAACCAGTGGTTTTCCTTTTTCTGACGGCATAGTACTAAGTACCAGTACGGCCATAGGAACGCAAGGTCCAAACACATCGCTTCTTAGTGATGATGCACCAGGTTGGGGAGGTGATTCCGATTTGGAACAAGCCTTATCCATCTCCAACACTTCCAATGCAACTGTACTGGAATTTGATTTTACACCGCTAACCAGTCAAATCAGTTTTGATTATATTTTTGCCTCGGAAGAATACCACGGCACTGCACCCTGCCATTATTCAGATGGATTTGCTTTTTTATTAAAAGTAGCTGGTAGTCCAGATATTTATCAAAATTTAGCAATAATCCCTAATACATCGATACCGGTAAAAGTAACAACTGTACATCCTGATATACCGGGTAATTCAGGTTGTTCGGCAGAAAACGAATCCTATTTCGGAAGTTATAATGGCAGCTCCGCTCCTATCAATTTTAATGGCCAAACAACGGTAATGACTGCAAAAGCAGATGTGATTCCGGGAACGACCTATCACATTAAATTAGTAATTGCCGATGAAACCAATCCGCAATACGATTCTGCCATATTTCTTGGAGGTGGTAGTTTTAGTGTGGGTACTGACTTAGGGCCGGACCGATTAATAGCCACCAACAATCCGCTATGCAACAGCGATACTTATGTGCTTGATGCTACTGAACCCGGAACTAATTCCTATAAATGGTTCAAAAATAATGTGGAAATCATTGGCGAGACCAATCCAACGTATACTGTAACCAGTGCCGGAGTTTACAAAGTAGAAATCACATTAAACAGTACCACTTGCATAGCTGAAGGTGAAGTTATCATTGAATATGCTGGTGTACCCAGCACTGCTCCAATCACGCTCGAGCAATGTGATGACAATAATGATGGTATAGCAGCTTTTAATTTGACAAAATTGACAACTGTTTTACAAGGAAGCTCAACAAATAACAGTGTTGCTTATTATTTAAATCTTTATAATGCGCAACATCATCTTAATCCCATTGCGAATACTACAGCTTTTCAAAACACCACCACTAGTCAAGTTGTTGCTGCGGTGACTAATTCTTTTGGTTGCGATAGTTATGTTACTATAAACCTTCAAATCGCCAACAACCCTTTGCCTACGGTGAATCCGATTACGATTTGTGATGAAGACGGTACCCTTGATGGTTTCACTGCTATCGATTTAAATCAAGAGATAACTCCCTCAGTAGTTAACAGCCTGCCAGCCGGATTAATGGTAGAATATTATTTGACTGCTGTTGATGCTGCCAATCAGACCAATGTATTGCCGAATATTTTCACCAATACTATTAAGCCCAATCAAACTCTTTTTGCCCGAATTGTAAACGGTCCCGATTGTTACGGTATTATTCCGGTTCCTTTACAAATCATTACATTCAATCCTGCCAATTTTAATGATGAAACCTTATTTTTATGTGATGGAGAAACAGGAATGTTATCCGTTCCTTCAGGTTTCAACAGTTATGCCTGGAGTACCGGAGCTATTTCATCAGCCATCCCTTTACTGACCTCCGGAACCTATTCGGTAACCGTTACCAATTCCTATGGATGTAGTGTTACCAAAACATTTACAGTACTAGCCTCCAGTGCTCCGATAATAACCTCGGTTGATATTGGCGACTTTTCAGAAAACAGTAATACCGTTCAAATTAATGTCAGTGGCAGCGGTAATTATGAATATTCCTTAGATGGCGTTCATTTTCAGAATAGCTCATTCTTCACCAATGTTACTCCCAGTGAGTATAACATTATAGTTCGTGACAAAAACGGCTGTAATCCAAATGCCACAAAACACATTTATGTACTGGATTATCCCAAGTTTTTTACGCCCAACGGAGATGGTTTTAACGATATCTGGCAGATAAAAAATCTGTTCTATTATCCTCATGCCGTTATTACCATTTTTGATCGCTACGGCAAATTCATTTATAGCTTTGATGCCACCCATCCCGGTTGGAACGGAAAACTAAATCAAAAAGAACTCTTTGCCGATGATTATTGGTTTGTCATCACTTTAAACAATGGCAGAATAATCAAAGGCCATTTTGCGCTCATTCGATAAATGCATTTTTTTCACTAATTTTATCCAATGAAAAAGATTGTTGCGCTTTTTGCTTTTTTGTTGTCCCTATCGGCAACGGCCCAATTTAGTAAGACCCATTATATTCCGCCCTTATCCAATACAGATTCTGCTGCTGCTGTGCCTCAGGGACAGTCTATGTATATTTCATGTCCCAGTATTACCCCAGTCAATTTTCAAATTCAGGAAATTGGAGGCAATACAATTACCGGTGTAGTTAGCCGTGACACTCCTTATGTCTATGTTATTGGTTCGGGATATGACACCCAATTATTAATTTCAAGTAGCGATGTCAACACCGTTAAAAACAATAAAGGATTCATCGTACAAGCAGAAGATTTAATATACGTTACTGTTAGATTAACCGCTTCTAATCAAAACTTTCAGGCAGGTGGCCTTGTTTCAAAAGGTAGTGCGGCCTTGGGAACGCAATTCAGAATTGGAGCCTTCATCAATACCGGCATTAGCGCTATAAGCAATACCCACTATACTTTTGCTTCG
>Ga0066433_1000176_pt1 | contig 12373 bp, 13 predicted proteins | sample LakWasMet49_LOW8_2_FD_59521 | JGI IMG/M metagenome (GOLD analysis project Ga0066433, IMG submission 59521) | Freshwater sediment methanotrophic microbial communities from Lake Washington under simulated oxygen tension - Sediment Metagenome 49_LOW8 | ecosystem: Environmental > Aquatic >... | reverse complement strand
CGAGCCACGGTTAAATCATGGTGCTGGCGCGTGCGGTTCAGCCGGCGCGGAGTTTCGTATTCAAAATCGTTCTACGACTTGGCGTGCGGTGGCTCGAAGCAAGCCAAGGCTCAGGCCGTCGCGTGGCGTAACGCGCAACTGGCAAAGACCGAAGCCCTTACCTTGTTGGACCTGCATCAGCAGAAGCGGTCAAACAACGTCAGCGGGGTGCCGGGGGTGCATTTCCACAAGACATCCCGACAGCCGCTCGGCTTCTGGCAGGCGAAAATCCGGCTTCACGATGGCAAGACCATTGCGAAGGGATTTGCCGTTCTCAAGTATGGACAGCAGGAAGCCTTCCACCTTGCCGTTGCAGCGCGATCCGAACTGCTGGCACAGGTCGAGAGCCGCGCGTTCCTCCATCATCCCGTAGCGAAGCGGCTGTCCCGGCGGAAATGAACGCGGTTGAAGTGCGTGCGGAAAGGGCCGACTTCGGCTGCGAACCTGACTTGATATTTGCGCTGAGTGAGTCCCTTGCAGCCCGTGGTCGTTGCGCTGGTCAATGCCCGCAATGCAGCTGACGTAGAAGCTTGAACCCGTTCGACAGCAGTTCGGCCAAAACAGTAGTTGGTCCGATCAACTACCGAGGTCGGCTACTGACCCGAAACCGCCATTTGAACATTGGTCATTGCTGTATCCCGAAGTGTCCTTCACCAACGCGATCAAGTCTAGGTAAGAGCTCAAGGCATGTGTAACAGTCGGCTGTTTTCCGAACGGTTCCATTAAAAGGTAAGCACAGAGCATGGTTCGAACTGCTTGCTGCTTCGCGGGAAAGTACTTGCTGTGGTCTATGGTTACGTGGGGAATCCCGGCAGGTGAGGCGTAGAGTAGCCTGTTCCGAAAGTTTGCTTCCTTCTTCAGATACGCACTGACGGAAGCGGCGCCCTCACGCTTTATGAATGCATCTATATCAAGTGTCTTGTCTATTCCCAGTCCGTCCTCGGACAACAAAAACGAAAGCGGAGGATTGATCGGGATCATTGAGCTCGATCCGTTCGGATGCTCAGCAATCACGGCAATGCCGAGCGGCTGCTTGAGATTAGGATAAACAAGCAATTCAATGTGGAACTTCTTCTCCGACGCGGCCCGCACGACACGACCATGAAGAATCCTGATAAAGGGCAGCATTGCACTCTTGAACAGATGATCAGTTCGTCTAAGTTCGCCTGCACGGGGATATTGCTTTCCCTTCATCAACAACATCAAGCTGCTAGCAGCCTCCTCGACTGCCGTGATGCACCGAAAGACCGCCATTGCGACATCGTTTTCGAACAGTGGCTCTGCAAGTCGAAGGTGCTTGATCGCTGACCGCATCGCTTCCCGAGCGTGAGTCTTCTTCGATGCCTCTAGCGCCGCAATAATGTGGGTATCAAAGGTAGATATGAAAATGCCCGCCATGCCGAATTATGACCGTTGGTGGGAAGGTCCGCTTGTAGCCGTATGTGAAGCTTTACATATGGCCGACAACCGGCCTCTGACTGATGACGCCTCATCGGCCTGAACGGCCCTTCGACCGGCCGATCTACTTGGCCAGCAATGAGTCGGTAAGCTGCCCCTCGGCTTCAATGATCAGTTCGGCGGCACGTCGTGCCACATCGCCCGACACCTAGTAGGAAATCGTCAATGGAGTTGCATGCTGAAGCGCTACGGGCGCTGGACTACGGCTTATGCCTGCCTTCGGAGTCTTCCGCATCGTGACCGGGAAACGATGCCGGGTGCAGTCTGAGTCCTTAATGCTCGGCGGAATACGCTTCGCCGATGCTGCCGACCAGATGACCGTCAGGTGTGAACCTACGGCCTGGATAAAGTCTCTCTAGTTCGTCAACAATTGCGTAGATTTGCCGGATGAGCTCTGCAGTACGGGTCATGGTGCGCTCCTCAAAACATCACGCCTGCAACGGCATACCGTTCGTCATTGACTGCTCCGGCCTGCTCGGCAGCCTTGAGCCGCGCATCTTCGGCCTTGGTAACAAACCGCACATCATAGGCGGCGATTGCGTCCTCGTACTTTTCAGCCATGACCAGTTGCTTGATCACACGCATGGTGTTCGCGTGTTCGGTAATGATCATCTTGCCTAGTTCCTTGTCGCTCAAACCGGACTTGATCAGTTCGACCACGCCGACCGACTGCTTGATCAGCCGACGCAGTTTCTTCGGGGTAGATTGCCAGTTCGTCGGCAATGCACCTTCGTAATAGAGGCGTGATCCGATCGCTTTGTCGAGGTAGAAGCGGAACCCATAGCCGCACGGATTGGCTAGTTCCATCTGGCGCAGTAGGGCAAGGCGCTCAACAGTCGTTTGCAGGTTCGCTGTGGTCATGATGCCAATCCTAGCCGAGAATTGTGTCGCCACTACCGCCGTCGCCCGCCGCCTTTTGGGCGGTGAGCTTCTGGTCGGCGCTGATCTCCCGGTCGTAGGCAGCCTGTGTGGGAGTGCGCTTGTTCCAGTTTGCTTTGACCCGGCACTCTATGTGCAGCTGTCGTTCTTACGACAGCTATGCGGACGCGGCGTATTTCCGCTACTGGCCGAGATTACGCAGCGGGCGTCGTACTGCAAAGCGGTCCATTTCCCCGTCCTTGCGTGTCGCCAGACAGCGAGCACCCTCAATCACGGAAGTGCGCCGCCGAATGGAAATCTGCGACAAGGGCTAGCAGTTGCGACCATATGAAAGGAGCGACGGATGCCAGCTTATATGTCGCTTGCTGGGAAGGTAACCTTTTGCCAGAATCTGGCCGATTATGCCAATCTTCTCCCGCCGAAGACTGCAGGCAATGCTTGACGACCTAGTACCTCTCGTCGAGCCCCCAAAGTTACGCGATCTGAAGGCCCGTTTAGAGAATAAGCGGACCAGCCAAGCTGTACCGGCAGAGTTCGAACTCGGTTTGCTCTGGACCCTGTCGACAATGGGCGAGTTCGAAGTCGAGCCGGAGTGGTTTGGAGCCAGGTGCCCAGACGCCTATACCGAGTGTCTATTCGAAGGCCAGCCGTGCGCGGTTGAGATTACCGCCATATCGGATGCGCGGTTGTCCCAGGAAGAGGACATGCGCCGAATTGCGACTCGGCTGTGTGAGGTTGCGAACAAGTATCGCAGGGGACTTGGTCGGCACCTTCATTTCCAGTTCGCGGAGGCTAGCGGACATACGGAAAAAGGGTATGTACGACGACGGCTGGTCGACAAGGAATTCGTCCCAACTGAAACAACCGCTAAACAATTCCAAGGTTGGCTGGCGCTACAAAGGGACCGGCCGCCACTGAAGCTCCAGCAGGGAAACACCCACGTGACCGTAACCTGGCATGCCATACGCCAGCACCAGCATTTCAACTTCTTCAGTTCGATGCCTGCGGAGGCGTACTCGCTGGAGGACAACCCACTGTATGAGGCCCTAGCGGAAAAGGCGCGACAACTCGCGAGTCCGAGCTTCAGCGGCCTGCGATGCGTCCTAGTAGCGGACGCGGGATCGCGCATGTTGCGCGATCAAGATGCGAGTATGCGAACCCACGGCACAGTCACTGCGAGGCAGGTGATTGAGCATTTCCTACGGGAAGTGGCTGGCGCCGTGGACGTGGTACTTGTCCTATCGCCTTATCGGAACAATCTCAACGTCTGGCGTCGCGAGCCGATACGTTGGCGATTTTCGGATTTTGCGCGCCCCGGAATTGAACTACCCGACGCGGGGGTCAAGAAGCTGGTGGCATCGCTCCCGCCGCCTCGCTTCGAGGGCTATCAGGCAAGGACACTGCAGCAGCAGGCTGCCTTTCGTCACGATGCGCGCGGCTGGTATGTCGGGACAACGATCGAATCAAGGAGAACAGGCATGACCATCAAGATATCGGCGCGGGCACTACTGGATCTTCTAGCAGAACGAATTACCGTTAAGCAGTTCCAGCACTTTACTGGGCTGGAAGACAAGCCCGGGCAGCCGAACATATTCAAACACCGCCTCGAGCAAGGCGACATCCTGTCTGATGTGAAGATTGAACCGGGTGGGATCGACGAGGATGACGACTGGCTCGTCATGGAGCTCAAACATGATCCAGCTGCGGCCTTACTGCGGCTGAACGGCAAATAGCGCTCCGCGCGCGGCTTGGGCGCGTATGAATGAACAGCATTCGTTCATGTGTCTATACCAGCCTACGCGAGACTCGAGAACGGAAGTTCCTGCTACGTTTGCTGCCATCTATGGCGTCGAGTCGGAGGACAGGAATGGGCACGCAGGACTCGCTCGTCGGTGATGGAAGCGACAATGCACTGGGCATACACTCTCAACGTCAGCAACCTGCGCGACACCGACCGTTCAATTGAACCGATGCTAACGGCGGTAATGGCCGAGGACTGGACCGACACCACCTCCAGCACTATGAGCCATCAGATCAAGATGTAGCCGGCTTCGCTTAAGAACCTGAATATCTCATCTTCGGGCAAGTTGAGTGCTGCTGCCCATTTAGTAGCCAAGTTAGTCGGTGTGACCGTAGCCAATTGTCCGCGGCTGGTGATCGTAGAAATGACCGCCCTCACAATGGTGATATCCAATCCGGTTCGAGCGGATAACGATTGGCTGGCTCGGAACACATTTTCTTGAGTGGGTAACGACGCGCGCCACATTGCTTCGGTCCCAAAAAGTGGCCTATTGGAAGTAATAGACTCCGCTGGTCTGTCAAGTAGAGATGGTCGAGAGAACTGAAACTCGGCGAGTTCTTGTCGCCTCTTGGAATGCTCCTCCTGACGCTTTTCCTCCGCCAGTTGCCACTCCGCCATGCGCTGTTCCAATTTGGCGTCTAGCTTAGTCTGGGCCTCTCGGCGAGCTTGTTCCATGCGCGGATGATGCAGCCAGTGGCGGTTCATCGCATTTTCAAAAAGCGCGACCTCGATCTTGGCGCGAGTCGCTTGCGAAACTTTGAATTCGCTAAGATCGATCTGCAGGGACGAAATCCCGGTGGCAAGCAATCGGTCGCGCTTTTCTGGCATCAGCCGGTGGAAAACGGTGATCTCCACGAGTATTTCTCGATCCGCAACCCTTCCAGCAACGTCTGCGGTGACCTCATCCCGTTTTTGACTTGTCTTGCATTCGTCGAGATGCACTGTTTTGGCATTCAGAACATGCATCCGCTCCTCAATGCGCAGGCCAAATGAATCAGTCGCGGATATCTCGATATCAAGAGCCGGCAACAATAGTTCGCGGCGATGCCTAATCATCTGCTTCGCGATCTCGTGGACGGAAACTTCGTAGCCCTGCTGGCAATCACCACCCTTAGCGTGAGCGAAATGCCACTCTCGCTCAGTGCCTTGCCGCGCAATTACGGGTCCGTCGCAGCCAGGACATAGACAATTGCACGCAGCACCACGAGGCACCTCGTCAGGAGAAACCAAGTGCGAATCCGTAATCCGCGTTGCGAAGGGTAACAACAGCGCACTCATAGCATGAAAACCTGGAATTGATTAGTCAATTGACCGCGCGTGATCGTCGATAGACGGATGCAGACTGCTGCGCTCACTACTCATTGACCATTAGCATACCTGCTCGTTGAAGGTGGCCGCTGGTTTGTATCTGCTACGCGAGCCAATGGTGGATGAACAGACTGAAATCTAGCCTTCAGTATTTTGCGGTCACCCAGCTATATCGTGCGACTGCTTTCTGGCACGATGCTCAATACGTGCTGCCGGCCAGAAGCAGAAATTTGACACTTCCTCAAAGATGCGTGATGAATGACTGCTTTGTCTTAGAATCCGCCTGATTGATTGGTATCAATAAATTTGAATACGGTTTAGTAAGCGCGGCTGATCTGTTGAATGCGCTGGTCTTGAAGATCAGCTAGAGAGTGGCCCCTTCCAGAGTTCGAATCCCTGACCCACCTCCATCACAATAGGAAAGGCAGACGTGCATGGCCACATGGCTTCGTATCGTAGGAATCGCGCTCAATGCGCTCGGCGCCATCATCCTTGCGTTCCGCGTCAAAGGCATCTTGGACACGTTGGTCATGGCTCAGGAAGCCAATGACATCAACTTCCGTCTCCTGATCGACATTCTCAATCACAAGAAGCAGGCGGCTCCGCTTGTGGTCGGAATGAATCAGCAGGCGGCCCGCAGCCAAAAGACGGGCATCTGGCTTCTCGTGGCAGGGTTCTCTTGCATAGCAGTCGGCAACATTCTTGTCGGTGCTTCTTGGTATCTGGAGGCGGCTTGACCGCCTTTGCATAGACTCGGTTTCGTTTATGAAATGGAAGAGCAGAAACCTCAGGGAACTCGCCCACATAGTTTGTGGTGACGCGGACCACTTCCGCTATCGGTCAAGCAGTTACATCACTGAGTTCTTTCAAGACTGCGACCTAGACTACGCTCACGACGGTTCGACCCGATGGGCGTGGGTTGCAAGCAGGCTGGAGGAAGTGCTCGCGCTGCCGCATCCCAGCCCTTCGGTTCTTCCTGATGCCTTCATCCGAATTATCCGTGCCACTCTCGACAAAGGCGATGCGCAAGATGATGACCCGGACAGGAGCAAGGCACTTGTCGCTCTGAACGTCGTGCTGGCGCGCGAAGGCTGGGAAGCGTTCTACGACGAGCACGGTATAGCGCAGCTTCGCCACATTGCCACGAACACCGTTGCGCAGATGGCAAACCCGCATCGCCCGCTGACGCCAGCGGAGGTGGAGCGCCGAGAGCAACTCACCGCCTACCTTGATAAGTGTTCCGAGGATGATCTAATCGAGGAAGTGCTGCTACCGTTGTTCCGTCAGCTTGGATTTCACCGCATCACGGCAGCCGGCCACAAAGACAAAGCGCTGGAGTATGGCAAGGATGTGTGGATGAAATACACCCTGCCGACCCTCCATGTCCTCTACTTTGGCATACAGGCCAAAAAGGGCAAGCTGGACTCGGCGGGTATCGGCAAGGACGGTTCCGCCAACATTGCAGAGATACACAATCAGGTAAACATGATGCTCGGACATGAGATATTCGACCCAGAGTTGAATCGCCGCGTACTGGTTGACCACGCTTTCATTGTCGCTGGTGGTGACATAACGAAGCAGGCTCGGAATTGGCTTGGCAACAAGCTAGACGCGACCAAGCGCTCACAGGTCATGTTTATGGACAAAGATGACATTCTCAACCTGTTCATCGTTACGAACCTGCCGTTGCCGAAAAGGGCTCTCCCTCCTATGAAGGTAGTAGATCCCTTCGATGACGACATACCATTCTAGTTCGCGTCCGTTCACGCAGCGCTTCCGCATTGGGTGATTTTTCGGGTTACCTTTCCAGCACAAGCGTCTAGCGTTTAAGACCGAGTAATTCAGTCGTTTACGATTATTTCATTCAGGCGCATGGTTAGCAGCTACATCGCTACTACCGAACATTCATTCGGCATCCGAACAGAGGTCTGCATAGGGCACATAGGGTGAGTAGCGGTTTTCGATAGGCTGTAGCTCAGATTCATCATGTCAGATTCATTGCTGTTGCATTGACGAATGGCGGCAATACGCGCTGTTGCTGCCGCTCAAGCGGCAAACCTTCAATGGCCGTTCAGGCCGAGGACAGGTCGTCGGCCAAACCGGACGTCGCCGCTAGCGGCCGAGGATTTCCGCGTTCGGCCATGAGCGGCCGGCCAACCACTCTCCAGACCGGACGCCTGAAGGACTGCTTCACTTTAGAACCTGTCGGAAGGGCAACTCCGACTCCTCGGCTTGAACGGCCTGTCATGTTCCCCTGTTTGCAGCCGTTCGGGAATGACCGCTCTGTATGGCATCGCCTGAGTGTTCCCGACCCATATCTTGCCATTCGCGATTGGCATATCCACTAGCTGCTCATGAATTCACAAAGACTCTTTATGGAATGGTGGCCGTTTTGAGCAGATCAAGCGCCTTGTACAGTTTCATCTATGGTATGGGTACGCCGCGCCTCATATTTCAGTGTGACGCAGGCGCAAGGCGTTGCTGATGACCGAGACCGAACTGAAGCTCATCGCCAGCGCCGCAATCAGCGGCGACAGCAGCAGGCCGGTGAAGGGGTAGAGCAGCCCCGCCGCGAGCGGCACGCCCAGCGCGTTGTAGACAAAGGCGAAGGCCAGGTTCTGGCGCATGTTGCCGACGGTGGCGACGGACAGTGCCCGCGCGCGCAGGATGCCGCGCAGGTCGCCCTTGACCAGCGTCACCTGGGCGCTGTTCATGGCGACGTCGGTGCCGGTGCCCATGGCGATGCCGACATTCGCCTTGGCCAGGGCCGGCGCATCGTTGATGCCGTCGCCGGCCATGGCGACCTTGCGGCCTTCCCGCTGCAAGCGGTCTACGAGATCTACCTTGTCGCGCGGTTTGACCTCGCCATGCACCTCGTCGATGCCCAGCCGGGAGGCCACGGCGCGCGCCGTAGTGAGGCCGTCGCCGGTGGCCATGACGACGCGGATGCCGGCCGCCTTGAGTCCCGCCAGGGCTTCCGCGGTCGACGCCTTGACCGGATCGGCGACCGCGAGCAGACCGGCCAACTGCGCGTCCACCGCCAGATACATGACGCTGGCACCTTCCTGCCGCAGAGCCTCGGCCTGCTCCGCCAGCCCGTTCCAGGCGACGTGCTCGTCGTCCATCAGGGCGGTGTTGCCGAAAATCACCGCGCGGCCCGCCACCTTGCCGCGCACGCCGATGCCTGAGCCCGATTCGAATTCTTCGGGTGTGTCCAATGCAAGCTTCCGCTGCCGCGCCTCGGCGACGATGGCATGCGCCAGCGGGTGCTCGCTGCCCTGGTCCAGGCTCCCCGCGATGCGCAACACCTCGTCCCCGGTAAAGCCCGGCGCCGCGACTGCGCTGTGGAAAGCCGGCCTGCCTTCCGTGAGCGTCCCCGTCTTGTCCACGATCAGCGTGTCGATGGTGCGGAATTGTTCGATCGCGGCGGCATCGCGGAACAGTACGCCGGCCGTGGCCGCCTTGCCGGTAGCCACCATGATCGACATCGGCGTCGCCAGGCCGAGGGCGCAGGGGCAGGCGATGATCAGAACCGATACCGCGTTGATCAGGCCATAGACCCAGCTCGGCTCGGGGCCGAACAGGCCCCAGCCGAAGAACGTCAGGAGGGCGATGCTCATCACCACCATGACGAAGTAACCGGCGACCACATCGGCCAGCCGTTGCATGGGTGCGCGCGAGCGCTGGGCCTGGGCCACCATCTGCACGATCTGCGACAGCACGGTTTCCGCACCGACTTTCTCGGCGCGCATGATCAGGCTGCCGTTGGCGTTGATCGTCGCTCCGATCAGCTTGTCGCCGGGCTGCTTGGACACCGGAATGGGTTCGCCGGTCAGCATGGATTCGTCGACGACGCTTTGCCCTTCTTCCACCGCGCCATCCACCGGCACCTTCTCGCCGGGGCGCACCCGCAGCCGGTCGCCGATATGGACATGGCTCAGGGGAATGTCTTCCTCGCTGCCGTCGGCCGCGATGCGCCGCGCCGTCTTGGGCGCCAGCCCGAGCAGGGATTTGATCGCGGCGGAAGTCTGGGAACGCGCGCGCAACTCGAAGATCTGGCCGAGCAGGGTCAGCGAGACGATCACCGCCGCCGCCTCGAAATACACGCCGACCCGGCCGTGGTCGACGAAAGAGGCGGGGAACACGTCCGGCGCGACGGTCGCCACCACGCTGTAGCCGAAAGCGGCGGTGGTGCCCGAGCCGATCAGCGTCCACATGTTGGGATTGCGCGTCAGCACCGACTGCATGCCGCGCACGAAAAACGGCCAGCCGGCCCAGAGGATCACCGGCGCCGAGAGCGCAAGTTCGACCCAGCTCTGGCTTTGCGGCGCCAGCAGTTCCAGGCGGTGTCCGGCCATGGCGAGGATCGTCACCACCACCGTGAGCGGCAGCGTCCACCAGAAGCGGCGACGGAAGTCGGTCAGTTCGGGATTCTCCGCTTCGTCCAGCGCCGGCAGTTCGGGCTCCAGGGTCATGCCGCACTTGGGACAGTTGCCGGGAGTCGGCTGGCGGATTTCCGGATGCATCGGGCAGGTGTAGATCGTCCCCGCGACCACGATGGCCGCCGCAACCGGTTCGGCAGCGGCTTGCAGATAGCGTTGCGGTTCGGCTGCGAACTTGGCCTGGCACTTCGCGCTGCAAAAGCGGTAGATCTGTCCTGCGTGTTCGAAAACGTGGACGGAATCGGGCTTGACCGTCATGCCGCATACCGGATCGATCATCGCCCCGGATGCTGCCGGCGAGCTGTTGCCATGGGCGTGCGAGTGTTCATGGGTCGCGTTCATTTTTGCTCCTTGTTGCGTAACGCCGTTTCCATGGCGGCCTTTACGCGGTCTGCCGCCGTACCAGCCATGCCACGACGGGCGGAATCAGCAGCCATTGCAGCAGTGGCGCCAGTCCGGTGCCGAGCAGCGGCAGCCGGGGCATTGCTTCGGCATACTCCCAGCGGCCGCCGATTTGCGTGGCCCAGTATTCCAGCGCGATCGTGAGGATCAGGCCGACGGCGACGAAAGTGCCCAGGGTGACGGCGGAAGGCCGTCGTAACCAGTCGCGCGTGCGGCTTACTGCGGCAACCAGCCAGAATGCGAGCAAGACGATTACGGCATCGCCCAGAGCGGCGCGGGTGCACAGGATGACGCCGTCCCAGTGCGCAAGCGACGGCATGTTCTTGAACAGGGGGATTTGCCATAGTTCCCAGGGCAGGTTCAGGAGGAATGCGAACAGGGCCACGTTGATTTCGGGCCAGTTCGTCACACCGTTCCGCTGCCGTGACGGAGATTCGCTTCCGTCCATGTCTGTCACCACGGCCAAAGAGCCGGCGTCCTGGCGCGGTAAGCGGCGTACTCGTCGCCGAACTCGGCCGCCACCTCCGCTTCTTCCCGTTTGGCGAGGCGCGCATAAACGATCACCAGAACGGGGAACATGACAACGGTGGGGATGGTCGGCCACTGCAACAGGAAGCCGAACATGATCAGGACGAATGCCGCGTACTGGGGATGACGGATGCGTGCGTATGGACCGCTGACCGCCACGCGATGCGTGCGCTGGGCCTGATAGAGCACGTTCCAGGCCGAAGCCAGGAGCCAGAAGCCGCCGAAGATAAAGACCGTGCTCAGCAGGTGGAAGGGACCGAAGTGCGGATTGGCTCGCCAGCCGAACATCACCTCCAGCAGATGACCGGCGTCGTGCGCGAGAAAGTCGACGCCGGGGAAGCGTTGGGCCAGCCAGCCCGACAACAGGTAGATCGTCAGCGGAAAGCCATACATCTCGGTAAACAGCGCGACGATGAAAGCGGAATACATGCCGAAACTGCGCCAGTCGCGGGAACTCTTTGGCTTGTAGAAGCTGAAGGCAAAGAGAATGAAAACCGCCGAGTTGAGCAGCACCAGGGTCCACAGGCCATAGGCTGATGCGCTTCCGCTCATTTGTCGTCTCCCTTGTCCGGCGGTTCGTTGCCGCGACTGTGACCATGGCCGCCATGCATGAACAGATGCATCAGCGGGCAGGCAAGCAGCAGCAGGAAGGGCAGCGCCCCCAGCAGGTGGGCACGATGCTCGGACAGAAGATAGAAAGCGGCAATCACGGCAAAGACGATCCAGGCGATCTTTGCCCTTCCTGCCATCGGCGAATGTTGATGACGATCATGGTTCATGGTTGTGGCCAGCTCCCGGTGGCGGGGACGAGCAGCATCCCTGGCTGTGAGCCTTGGCATGCGCTTCCCGGTTGGCGCGCATCCAGGACAACAAGGTCGCCCACTGCTCTTTCATCCAGGTCAGCATGGCGCTCCCCTTGCAGACAAGGCGGTCAATCCGGTATCGCAAACGGAGATCATGGCATCGGCTGCCTTACCTTCAGGCCGTGCTGGCGGTGCACATGCAGATACCGCTGCGGATCGGCAAGGAAGGCATCCCGGCATTCACGGGCGCAAAAATAGTAGGTCCTGGACTGAAACTCGGCTTCGGCAACCGCCGTAAGGCGACTGACCACCATCCCGCATACCGGGTCCTTGTAGCTACGCTCGTCGAAGGGGCGTTTCATTTTCGCTGAGCTTCCACGGCTTCAGTTTGCGGGCTTGGCGGGCGCGCCCTCGGGCATGCCCATGCGGCCTTGCATCATCATCTGCATCATGTCCATGCGCTTTTCCATCATTTCCATGCGCTTGGCCATCATGTCATCCGCGCCGGCCATACCCTGGCCTCCGCCCATCATCCCCATGCCACCTTTGCCCATCATGCCCCCTTCCATCATGGGGCAGTCCATCATCATCCCGGCCTGCATGCCGCGCGCCATGCCCATGTTTTCCTGCATGGTCTGCATGTGCTCGGCCATCGCCTTCTGCCGTTCGGCATCGGTCTTTGCCTTGGCGATGCGATCGAGTTGCGGCTGCAT
>Ga0066433_1000175_pt1 | contig 12382 bp, 10 predicted proteins | sample LakWasMet49_LOW8_2_FD_59521 | JGI IMG/M metagenome (GOLD analysis project Ga0066433, IMG submission 59521) | Freshwater sediment methanotrophic microbial communities from Lake Washington under simulated oxygen tension - Sediment Metagenome 49_LOW8 | ecosystem: Environmental > Aquatic >... | reverse complement strand
AAAGCATCAAAGTTTTCATTCGGAATTCTAATGTTCACCGATCTCGAAAACGCTTCATCGTCGTTTTGCTGATAATCACTTTTTATGGAGGCGTTGTACTTTTTTACGGCATTTTGAATCTGATTGTAAGTAACTTCTAAATCATCCGACTGGAATTTCAATTCCCCAGATTTGATGATTTTGGGTTCCATTACTTCTTCTTTGTCAACATTCTTTAAACTGGCAGCTTGAGCTGTGCTATATTTAGCTTCTTTGTAAGAAGATGGCATAGGGGTTGCTATTTCCATAGCAGCAACTGCAGTTGTATCTGATGCATCAGCAGAACCATCTGCGTTAGGATCTTGTTTGCAAGACGCAAACACCAAAATAATCATCGAATAAATAAATACACTTGTTTTCATAATGGAACGTTTTATACTTACAAAACGCAAAACAGTGGTAAATTATTGTCTTTGAGTAGTATTAGTTTGCATTTTCATCTTCCCGAATGGTTTTGATAAACTTTTCAAAAAGCAGAATGGTCTTTTCGTTGATTTCAGAATAGGTTAGTTTTTCTTTGGTTTGGTAGAAAAACATCAGACAGTATTTGGTGTCAATATGATCAATCAAAAGCGATTTGTTGAGTCGGTAACATTCCCGTAATATGCGTTTGAAATAGTTGCGGTCAACGGCATGTTTAAAATGTTTTTTTGAAACCGAAACGCCCATTTTCAATGGTACATTTTCTTCAAAATCGTGCTTAATGTAGACCAAACGCAAAGGGTATTTGCCCACCGATTTGCCTTCGGTAAACAGCAAGTCGATAATTTTTTTGCTTTTGAGCTTTTCTGCTGCCGGATAGGAAGTATCCATGAATTAATTGTCGTTGTAGACGTTGTAAACGAATTTTACTTCATTATAATTGATATAAATCTGCATTCGGTTGTTTTCCTTTTTCTTGGTAATAATAAATATTTTACACTTTGAAAACTTGTTGTCAATACATTCAAAAGGAACAATATTTACCTCTGCAGTATCTTCAATTTCTCCGTAAGCTTTGATTTTAAACGATTGTACTTCGGCAGAATTTATGGTAATCAAATCTTTTTTAGCATCCAGTGTTATTAAAACATTGGCAGCAACAAAATCAGACCATTCATTCCAGCTATTGTCACTTTTTTTATCGGTATAACTAACGCTACTGGTTTTGAATCGGATAGGTTGGGCATAATTTTTTTGAAAACCTAAGCCCAACATCAGCAAAAGAAATAGAATTTTTAAGTGTTTCATCGTGAAAAAGATTTGCAGCAAAACTACAAATTCTATTCCATAAATTTCAACAGCATACAATAACTCCGATTTGACTGAGGAACGAATAATTCTGAAATACTTTTTTTATCACAAGGATTCCGTTATTTTCGTGTTTTATCTAAATTATTTTCATGAGGATAACAATACTTTTACTACTGTTGCCGATGTTTTTTTGGGCACAAAAAAAAGAAGCCGTTTACAAAAAACTGGCCACCTATACCTGTGGCTGCGTGAACGATAAAAAGGAAATTACCGATGTTAATTTGGGCGTTTGTATTTTTGAAGCCGTAGACCATTTGAGTAACAAAGAACGAAGAAGTATCGATGTGAATCCTGATGATAAAATGAAAGCCATACAAAATATAGCTGAAAGTGTTGGCATCGAAATGGCAATTGTTTGCCCGGATGTGTTCACCAAAATTGCCGAAAATAAAGCGTCAGAGAATAGTGTAGATGATGAAGATGAACTCGATTTATTCTATACCGGAACTTTTGAAAGCATGACTACACAAGAGTTCAACACCATTATTTTGCTTGATGAAAAAAATGAAAAGCAGGAGTTTGTTTGGCTTTTTACTTTTGAAGGGGACAATCTGTTTATCAAAAACAAGATTGTAAAAGGCGATAAGCTTGAAATCCATTACCGTCAACAAGATTTTTATGACCCTAAGCTTGGCAAATACCGCATTTATAACGAAATCAGCCATATCAAATTATTATAAAAAAGGCAACCGATGAGGTTGCCTTTTTTTATTTCTGCTCAAAAACATTATTGTCACGTTTCACATCAGCCATCAGACCGCTGGCATCTAAAGTGATTTTTTTGATGGAAGCTTTTGCTTTTGGTATTTCAAAGAAATAAGTTGGATAAGCCCAAGCCCAATCGGGTAAAGTGATTCTTTGTATTGCCGGCGTTGGGTTTTCTTTTTCAAAACTCATCATGCGCTGCGGAATATAAAAACTGGCTTTGGTGCCATCCGTATATTCTACCAAAACATCTATTGGCATTGGGATTCTGCCTATTCTTTCCAACGTAACGCCTGTTCTTTGTACGCCATCGGTGGCGCTTTCCACACTTTTTATGCCATAATCAATAGTGCCTGTGGTTTCGGTCCAATCGGTTAAATACCAATCTAAATTAGCACCCGAAACACGCTCTGCGGTACGTTTGATGTCATTTGGTGTTGGGTGTTTGTATTTGAATTCGGCAAAATAGCGTTTTAGGGTTTTCATGGTGTTTTCCCAGCCAATCAAATAAATCAATTGCGACCAAAAAAGCTCGCCTTTGTAGTAAGAACAGATGCTGTACACTTGGTTGTAATCAAAGTGATCGCCGTGGGTTGATAACGGTTGTTCTTTCCCTGAGTTAGCCATGCTTATGTAACTTTTGTAACCATCAACAAAAGGGTTTTCCAATCTTTTGCCGCTAATTTCATTTACGCCCATGTCTTCCAAAAAAGTTGCGCCACCTTCATCCATCCACGGGTGTTTGCTTTCGTTGGAAGCCAATAAATGTTGGAACCAGGAATGCGCCATTTCGTGTGCTATGACACCATTCACCAATCCATCAAGCGTGCCTTCGCCCAAAACCAAAGTACACATCGCATATTCCATACCGCCATCACCGCCTTGTATCACCGAGTATTGATCGTACGGATATTTGCCAACGGTTTTGTTGTAAAAGTCCATTAGTTGTACCGTTTTTGGTTGGGCTTTTTTCCAGTTGTCAATAATCTTTGGATTGTTTTTGTATAAAAAATGCAGGGTCGTTCCAAAATTGGTTGGCACTACATCATGAATATAATCTTTATCGGCAGCCCAAGTAAAGTCTAATACATTGGGAGCAACAAAATGCCAAGTCAGTGTTTTTTGTTTCTTAGGAATCGTAACCGTAACACCGGTATCCTGATAGTTGTATCCAATTTCGTTTTTGTTTTGCAAATAACCGGTTCCGCCCAAAACATAGGCTTTGTCAATCGTAATGCTTACATCAAAATTGCCCCAAACACCATGAAATTCACGCGCAATATAAGGGTCAGCATGCCAGCCTTCAAAGTCAAATTCGGCCATTTTAGGGTACCATTGCGCCATGGAAAGCTCTACGCCTTCTTTGTTATTGCGTCCTGAACGACGGATTTGTTTTGGTACCTGCCCATCAAAATCTAAGGTGAACGTAGCTGATTTTCCCGGAAGTAACGGTGTTACCAAATCGACTTCCAAAATGGTACTCACTTCTTTAATTTTGGCCGAAACGCCATCCTGTCTGAAGTTGGAAATTTTTAAATACCCAATTTCATTAGGCTGTAATGCACTGATGCGGCTTTGTCTGATTTCTTTTCCGTCAGTGCCTTTGGTGCGGGTTGCCATTCTGCCATCCGGATCGGGAATGTTTTGCACATGAGCATCCATTTCGCTGCCCGGTTGAAAAGCATTGTTGAATAAATGATAAAACACGCGACGCAAGGTATCCGGCGAATTATTGGTATAAATCAATTCCTGCTTGCCTTTGTACTGATAGGTTTTGACATCCATATTCACGTTCATTTTGTAGTCAACGTGTTGTTGCCAATACCCTTTGGATTGCCCAAAAACAGAAGCAACACTAAGCAGGATAAAACCAAAGAAAAGATTGTTTTTCATACGCAATAAAATAAAAAAAGGAAGGTCGAAACCTTCCTTAAAGGATTATAATTTTGGATTCTTTTTTGTCTTTTTGACCATGCTGTCTGCCATTTTCAAGGCATTATAGGCATTGACTATTTTTCCGGAAACACAGGTTTTGGAGAATGGCATTTTCTCTGCTGTATCTCCCACCACCACATCAAAAGGAACTGCTGTTCCCGACTGCATAATAATTTGTTTTACTTGGACAGCTTTTAAACTTGGATAATAAGAACGAATGAGAGCCGCAACTCCTGCCGCATTTGGCGAAGCCATAGAAGTACCTTGCTCATATTTGAATTTGTTATCAACAACGGTCGCATAAATTTGAACTCCCGGTGCAAATATATCTACGTTTTTCTGACCGTAATTCGAAAATTCAGCGACCATATTTTCACCAAATTTATTGTCAAGTGCTCCGATTGTTAGTACATTTTTGGCGATTTCTGTTTTCTTGTCCTTAGTATCAGCTGGGAAACTTGGTTCAGTATCGATATTTTTACCATCATTTCCTGCTGCAAAAACGATTAAAACATCTTTGCTTTCGGCATATTTGATTGCGTCCCAAACCCATTCTTTGTGTGGAGAATAATCTTTTCCGAAACTTCCGTTAATGACTTTTGCACCATTATCTACTGCATAACGAATCGCTAAAGCGATATCTTTATCGTATTCATCACCGTTAGGAACGGCTCTTACCGGTAAAATTTCAACATTATCAGCAACACCGTCGCCACCAAGATTGTTGTTTCTCATCTGAGCAATGATTCCGGCTACATGGGTACCATGAAAAGAATCTTTTCTTTCACCCGAGTAAACAACGTTATTTCCATAGTTTTTGTTGTTGAAATTCTCAGGATCATCTCCCAATATTTTTCTTCCGTCAAATTCCTTGTTGAGGTTATAGTTTAATTGGTCATACACTTGTTCTTTGTAGTCATTGATGTCACCACGAAATCCTTCACCGGCATCTTCGGCTATAGAAAGCATAATCATTTTGCTTTGATAAATCTTTTTATCCGTTGAAGTAATTCCTTTTAAATCTTCAAGTGTGTAGTCTTCTTTGTTTAAAAATTCACGAACGTTTTTATCTGCTGCAATGATGAAATCAACCTGGAATTTGTTTTTTAACATTTTTTGATTTTTCTTTTCGTAGTCGGCCGCGGCCGCTTTGTAGGCATCTGAACCGTCATCCGGTTTTTTTAACATGCGTACCAACTCTAAGTTTTCATTGTTAGATTCACCAAGGAAATTCCAACCATGTATATCATCAACGTAACCATTTTTATCATCGTCAATTCCGTTGCCAGGAATTTCTTTTTTATTGGTCCAAATTACCGATTTCAAATCGTCGTGGCTAATGTCAACTCCGGAGTCAATAACTCCAACTATGACTTTAGTGCTTTTTTTGCCTTTTAACAATTCGTTGTATGCTTTGTCAACACTCATTCCGGGAATGGAATCTTTTACTAAGTCGAGATGACTCCAGCGTTGCAGTTGTTGTTCGGTCAGAGTTCCTTTTTTGGCTAATGATTTGTCAGCAGTTTGAGCGGTAACTGTCAAAGAAAACAACGACAGTACAAAGATTTTTATGAATTTCATTTGTTTTAAATTTATAGAACGAGTGTAAAATTAAATGGTTTTGTTACAAGCAGTAAAATGATTAACACTAACTTAAGATATCTTCACCACGGAAAATTTCTTTGAGGCGAACTCCTTTTTCAGTGTTTTCTACGGTTATTATCTGGTTATGGGCATCGTGTTCGAGCCACAAATAGTAATTGTTTTCTACGGCAGCGTGCAGGAATTTAGCTTTTTCAGGTAAAGTCAGAAGCGGTCTAGTATCATAACCCATAACGTACGGAAGCGGTAAATGTCCGGCGGTCGGAATCAAATCGGCACAAAAAACAATGGTTTTATCTTGGTATTGCACATGAGGCAACATCATCTTTTCAGTGTGACCATCAACAAAGAAAATCCCGAAATCTAATTCTGATTGAGTTAAATAATCGCCATCAGGTCTTTGGATGAAATTCAATTGGCCGCTTTCCTGCATCGGTAAAATGTTTTCCGAAAGGAATGATGCTTTCTCGCGGGCATTAGGTTTGGTTGCCCATTCCCAATGGTTGTCATTGGTCCAAAATTTAGCATTTTTGAAAGCTACTTCGTAACCGGTCTTGTCTTTGTTCCAATTTACACTGCCACCACAATGATCAAAGTGCAAATGCGTCATAAAAACATCGGTCACATCGTCGCGGTGAAAACCGTATTTGGCTAAAGAATCATCTAACGAATGCGTTCCCCAAAGTGAATAATACCCAAAAAACTTTTCGGATTGTTTATTCCCCATGCCGGTGTCAATAAGGATTAGGCGGTTGCCGTCTTCAATTAGCATGCAGCGTGCCGCAATGTCAATTAAATTATTGTCGTCAGCCGGATTGGTTTTGTTCCAAATGGTCTTTGGTACTACACCAAACATGGCACCACCATCCAATTTAAAATTACCGGCTTCAATGGGATAAATTTTCATGTATTCTTTTTTGGTAAAAATACAATTTATAGTAAAATAATAGTAAGCTATATTCTTTTTTAGCAGTTCCTGGCCGGAAGTGAGGTTTTCACAGGCTAATCAACAGCTGGTATTAGTGTTAACTAAAACACTATCGTTTAAATCTTCATCTTAGTAAGCAAAACATAGAGTAGTACTTTTCTAATGTTATGGGTGTTTTATTCTGTTTTTGTTCGGTAAAAATAATTTTCTGCCAAAATAACACTTTTTTAACCTTAACAAGGAGGTAGCACAACATCAAACAAAACCCGAACAAAACCCGAACAGAATTCGAATAAACCAATTGGTTATTTGGACAGTTGTTTTGGCCAAATTATGAATTATAGGCTATGTTGAGGCAATCAGCAATCAAAGTTTCTGTTTCTGCTTAGTGTAAATTAGTTTTTTCTATTCCCTGATTAGTTATAAAAATGTTACGAATGATGGGAAAAAAAGATATTTGTGTTAACTTTGCCTGTTATTTAGACAAAATTAAAATAAGCTATGATTAAAGTATCCGATACAGCAAGCAAAAAAATCATCGACATGATGAAAGATGACGGTTTTGACGCTGCCAAAGATTACGTTCGAGTAGGCGTAAAAAGCGGTGGTTGCTCGGGTTTGTCCTATGAATTAAAATTCGACAAAGAACTGGGTGAAAACGATAAAGTTTTTGAAGACAACCATGTAAAAATTGCCGTAGAAAAAAAATCATTTTTATACTTAGCCGGAACCATTTTAGAGTTTTCGGGCGGATTGAACGGAAAAGGATTTGTATTTAACAATCCAAACGCTTCCAGAACTTGTGGTTGCGGAGAATCATTCTCACTTTAGAAACAAACTATGTCAAAATACACAGAAGAAGACTTAAAAGTCGAATTAGAAAATAAAGAATACGAATATGGTTTCTATACGGAATTAGATTCGGAAACGTTTCCTGTTGGCTTAAATGAAGACATTGTTCGCGCTATCTCCCTGAAAAAAGAAGAGCCGCAATGGATGACCGATTGGCGTATCGAAGCTTTTCGTGCCTGGCAGGAAATGATAGAACCAGATTGGGCCAACGTACATTACGAAAAACCCGATTTTCAAGCCATATCTTATTATTCAGCACCTAAAAAAGCAGATCCCAATAAAACCTTAGACGATGTAGATCCGGAGCTTTTGGCGATGTACAAAAAACTGGGCATTTCGATTGACGAACAGAAAAAAATGAACAATATCGCCATGGATATTGTGGTCGATTCGGTTTCTGTAGCAACAACTTTCAAGAAGACCTTAAACGAAAAAGGGATTATTTTCTGCTCTATATCCGATGCCATTAAAGAACATCCGGAATTGGTTAGAAAGTATTTAGGAACGGTGGTGCCGCAAAGAGATAATTTTTATGCTGCATTAAACTCAGCTGTTTTCTCTGACGGTTCGTTCTGTTATATTCCCAAAGGCGTTCGTTGCCCAATGGAATTATCTACCTATTTCCGTATCAATCAAGCCGGAACGGGTCAGTTCGAAAGAACACTTTTAATTGCCGATGAAGGCAGTTATGTTTCTTACCTCGAAGGGTGTACGGCGCCAAGTCGAGATGAAAACCAATTACACGCAGCTGTGGTAGAGCTTATTGCTTTAGACAATGCTGAAATCAAATATTCAACGGTTCAAAACTGGTATCCCGGAAATAAAGAAGGCAAAGGCGGTGTTTTCAACTTTGTAACCAAAAGAGGTTTCTGCGAGAAAAACGCAAAAATATCCTGGACACAAGTAGAAACCGGCTCAGCCATCACTTGGAAATATCCGTCGGTTATTTTAAAAGGAGACAATTCTATAGGTGAATTTTACTCGATAGCCGTAACCAATAATTTCCAACAAGCCGATACCGGAACCAAGATGATTCATTTAGGTAAAAACACCCGATCCACTATTATTTCCAAAGGTATTTCTGCCGGAAAATCACAAAACAGTTATAGAGGATTGGTGCAAATTGGTGCCCGTGCCGAAAACGCCCGTAACTTCTCGCAATGTGACTCGTTATTGATGGGCAACAATTGTGGAGCGCATACTTTTCCATATATAGAAAGCAAAAATTCTAGTGCCAAAATTGAGCATGAAGCCACAACTTCGAAAATCGGTGAAGACCAAGTATTCTATTGTAACCAACGCGGTATTCCTACTGAAAAAGCCATTGCGTTAATCGTAAACGGTTTCAGTAAAGATGTATTGAACAAGTTGCCAATGGAGTTTGCTGTAGAAGCACAAAAATTACTGGAAATTTCATTAGAAGGTTCGGTAGGATAATCATAAATCAGAATAAAACACATTTAAAAAATGTTACAAATAACAAACTTACACGCAAGTGTTGAAGATAAAGAGATTTTAAAAGGAATCAACTTAACCGTTAATGCCGGTGAAGTGCACGCCATCATGGGACCTAACGGTGCAGGAAAAAGTACACTTTCTTCTATAATTGCCGGAAATGAAAATTACAACGTAACCGAAGGCGAAATCCTGTTGGAAGGCGAAGATATTTCAGAATTGGCTCCGGAAGAAAGAGCACACAAAGGTGTTTTTCTTTCGTTCCAATATCCGGTGGAAATTCCGGGTGTTTCGGTGACGAATTTTATGAAAACCGCCATCAACGAAAGCCGTAAAGCCAATGGCAAAGAAGAAATGCCAGCGAATGAAATGTTGAAATTAATCCGTGAAAAGTCGGAATTATTAGAAATTGACCGCAAGTTTTTATCGCGTTCATTAAACGAAGGTTTTTCGGGTGGTGAAAAGAAGCGTAACGAAATCTTCCAAATGGCGATGTTGGAACCCAAACTAGCCATCCTTGACGAAACCGATTCAGGATTGGATATTGATGCCTTGAGAATCGTTGCCAACGGGGTAAACAAACTGAAAAACGAAAACAATGCAGTGTTAGTAATTACACATTACCAACGTTTGTTAGATTATATCATTCCGGATTTTGTTCACGTTTTGATGGACGGGAAAATTGTAAAATCGGGCGACGCTTCCTTAGCGTTAGAGTTAGAAGAAAAAGGATACGACTGGATTAAACAAGAGCAAGAAGCATAATGGAATTGAAAGAAAAACTGATATCTTCCTTTATGGCCTTTGAAGAGCAAATTGATGTTCATTCTGAGCTTCACGATGTGCGTACTTCGGCTATAAAAAACTTTGAAAACAAAGGATTCCCTACCAAAAAAGAGGAAGCCTGGAAATACACTTCGCTGAATGCCATCCTGAAAAATGACTATTCAGTATTCCCAAAACATGAAAATGCGATTGAATTTGCTGAGGTAAAGAAATACTTCCTGCACGAAATAGACACCCACAAAGTGATTTTTGTGGATGGGAAATTCTCTTCGTTTTTATCAGCAACCACGCATGACGGTTTGGATGTTTGCTTAATGTCTTCGGCTTTAAACAAACCCAAATACAAAATGGTGATGGATGAATATTTCAATAAAATTGCCAGCAAAGAAGAAAGCTTAACGACATTAAATACGGCTTTTGCCAATGAGGGTGCTTACATCAATATTCCGAAAAGCAAAGTGGTAGAAAAACCCATTGAAATCATTTACTTCTCTACCGGAAAAGAAGATGCGCTGATGGTACAACCGCGTAATTTGGTCATTGTTGGTGAAAATGCTCATGTACAAATCATTGAAAGACACCAATCGTTAAACGAAAATCCGGTGCTTACCAATTCGGTTACAGAGATTTTTGCTCAAAAACGCGCTATCGTTGATTATTACAAATTGCAAAACGATTTACAATCTGCCAACTTAATTGACAATACGTATATTTCCCAAAAACAAGAAAGCCGGGTTTCAGTTCATACTTTTTCTTTTGGTGGCAACATCACCAGAAACAATTTGAATTTCTATCATTTTGGCGAAAGAATCGATTCGACTTTAAAAGGGATTACGATAATTGGCGATAAGCAGCATGTGGATCATTATACATTAGTGAATCACGCTACACCCAACTGCGAGAGTCACCAGAACTATAAAACCATTTTGGCCGACAGTTCAACAGGCGTTTTCAACGGTAAAATTTATGTAGAAAAAGAAGCTCAAAAGACGGATGCATTTCAACAGAACAATAACATTCTGTTAGGAGATAAAGCCACTATAAATGCCAAACCACAATTGGAAATTTTTGCCGATGACGTAAAATGTTCTCACGGTTGTACAATTGGTCAATTAGACGAATCGGCAATGTTTTACATGCAACAGCGCGGTATTCCGAAGAAAGAAGCTAAAGCATTATTAATGTATGCCTTTAGCAATGAGGTTATAGAAAGCATCAAAATACCTGAATTGAAAAAACGAATCACCAAAATCATCGCTATGAAATTGGGCGTGAATTTAGGATTTAATTTATAATAAAAAAGGGTGTCAAACGATACCCTTTTTTATTGTTTTAAACTTCCAATCACTTCTTTCAAAAACGCATTGTAATCTAAGTCTTCGCTTAATCCCATTCTTACTACGACTAAATCTTCCGAAGGAATAATAAAGACCATTTGCCCCTGATAACCGCTGCAATGGTATAAATCTCTCGGCACGTCAGGGTATTTACCTCCGGCATTTAACCAAAAATGCGCGCCGTATAGGCCGTTAGAGCTATTGGTTGGTGTAGCTACATATTTTGCCCAACTTGGATCAAACAATTGTTCTCCATTCCAATTGCCTTGATGCAAATACAGCAAGCCAAACTTTGCCCAATCTCTGGTTGTGGCCCAGCCATAGGAAGAACCTACAAAGTTACCGGCCATATCGGTTTCTACCAACGCAGAATGCATGCCAATTTTGTCTAACAAACTACTGTACCAAAAATCTAAATATTCCTGGTGTGTTTTGAATTGCTTTCGCAAAATTCCGCTTAACAAATTGGTAGTTCCCGAGGAATAATACCAATGGGTGTTGGGTTGGAAAACGGCTGGCTTTTCGGCTTGTACTTTACCCATATCTTCTGCCTGAAACAACATTTTAGTGACATCGGAAATTTTGCCGTAATCTTCTTCCCAAGCCAAACCGGAATTCATATGCAACAAATCGTTGATAGTGATTTTTTTACGGATGTCGTTTTGCCATTCAGCAACCGGTGCAGGTTTCATAATGTCAATTTTGCCTTGTTTTTGCAGAATTCCGAAATAGGTTGCGGTTAGACTTTTCGTCATTGACCAACCTAAAATTTTGGAGTTTTTATTGAACTCTTCGGCATATTTTTCGGCGATAATTTGGTCTTTGTAGATTACAATTACGGAGCGCGTTCGGTTTTTCTTTTCGCCTTTTTTGTCAAAAATACTTAAGACAGCAGAATCTAATTGATTATAATCAATCTCTGAAAAAATGGTGTCCTTAGGTTCGTTATCGCCATAAGGAAAAGGCAAATTGTTTTTTATAAAAGTCCGTTTAGGCACTTCATAAGGCTTGGTTACATCAAAATCATCATTGATTAACGTCGCGCCCAAACCTTCGCGGTAAATTGCTTTGCGGGTTTTTAAACCATAAACTTTGGAAACCGCAAACTTTCCGTTTTCATTAATTTCATTGGAAGCCCAATCTACCTTGTCAATGTCATTGTCGCTTTTCTGTATCGTTTCTAAACTTCGACCATCAATAAAATGACCGGAAGCCACGCTCTTGGCCGAAAAACCTGAAAGTAAATCAAGTTGCGGATAGATAGCAATTCGCAGATAAACCAGAGCAATAAGCAACAGAGCGGCAAATATTTTTAAGATTTTTTTCATAAGCATAAACAAAAAAGAGTGCTTTAGTAAATGTAAAAAAATAAAGTAATTATTAACAAGGGTTTGGTAAAATACCAGTTCCAATTTTATTACTTTTGTATTTAGAATTTTTCTAAATAATA
>Ga0066433_1000170_pt1 | contig 12960 bp, 11 predicted proteins | sample LakWasMet49_LOW8_2_FD_59521 | JGI IMG/M metagenome (GOLD analysis project Ga0066433, IMG submission 59521) | Freshwater sediment methanotrophic microbial communities from Lake Washington under simulated oxygen tension - Sediment Metagenome 49_LOW8 | ecosystem: Environmental > Aquatic >... | reverse complement strand
GGTCCGGCAAAAATCATCATAATAATAATCGAAATCACTACCGAAAGGATCATGATAATCAAAGCGCCTTCGTAACCAAAACCACCTTCATGCGGTTCTTTCATGCTTACCATACCTACAGCTGTCAAAATACTGTCGAACGAGAAAACAATATTCAGCAAAGCAATCTGGATAATGGCCTGGCCTAATGTTCCGCTGGCTTTTCCTTTTTCGCCTTCTTCTTCACCTTCCAGTTTGTGGTGAATCTCGGAAACCGATTTGTACAATAGGAACAACCCTCCGCCAAAAATGATTAAACTTTGTCCGGTAATGCTGGCTTCAAAGAATCCCCAGTCAATATGCAACAGCGTATCCTGCAAACTCAATACCCAGGTGATACCAAACAACAGTATAATTCTGAAAACCATGGCCAATAATAATCCAACGCGTCGGGCTTTGGGTTGGTTTTCGGCTTTTAATTTCCCTGAAACGATTGAAAGGAAAACGATGTTGTCAATCCCGAGAATGATTTCTAAAAAAGTTAAGGTAAGCAGTGCCATCAAGGCGTTTGGCGTAAATAAGATATCCATGGTATAAGGTTAGTTTAGCTGTTAAACGGCATTAGTCTAATTTTGTTACAGTGCCGCGGTGTTTTTTGGTATCGCCCACAAAGCAATAGTCAAAAGTATAACTATTTTTTTCGGTTGCCAAAATTGTCATACTGATGGCTTTGCGTTCGTTCATCGTTTTCGGATGCAGTTTACGCAATACAAATTCGCAGTCGTTTACCCAACGCACCGTAGCGGTATCGGTTTTACCATTAAAGGTTTCGATTTGTAAACTGTCTGTTCTGATAAAGGTTGAGGTTAGTTTTTTACCGTCAATTTCCTGAGTAAACTCGAATTTTCCTGTTTTGAAGTCTTTACAGTTGCGTTCTTTGTTAGAGCAGGATGCCAAAAGGATAGTGAGTAGGAGTAGGAGTGTTGTTTTTTTACTCATGCTAGTTGTTTTAGATATTAGTGAATCTTTAATTTCATGTGGGGGATTTGGTTTTAGACCTGACAGGTTTTTAAAACCTGTCAGGTCTCGTAACATTATTTCAATTTATCCAATTCGTCATCCGTAAAATTCTTAATGCTTTTGGCTTTGGCAAACTTATCGGCATTGTAACTGTTTGATTTGTTTTTCGGAATGGATAGCGAATCCCAATCGCCCTGTTTCAGTATTTTGGCATAAAAAACTATTTGCCCAATGTGATAAGGATAATGTGCCAACTGACGGTTGATAGCTTCCATAACCGTATGGCCTTCATTGCGAATGTAGATAATAGTGGAAAGCTGCTCTTCTGTCAACGGATTGACCGCATTGAAAAAACATTCCCAGCCTTGGTTCCAAAGTTCCATTAATTCCGCTTTGGTTTGAATCGTTTCCTCGAATTCGCCGTCACGGTTTCGCCATTCCTTTTCGCCATCCGTGGTTAAGAAATCCGTCCAACGCGAAAGCATATTACCAACTAAATGCTGTACAATAACAGCAATCGAATTAGTGTCTTTGTTTACTGAAACAAACAGTTGTTCGGGCTCTAATTGAGCCATAGCTTTCTCTCCTAGGGTTTTATAGTAGAGAAATTGTTTTTTTACGCTTTCTAAGTAGTGATTATTTGTCATGATTGAAAAGTGCATCAGTTAATGTTTTGATTCCTTTAAACATAAAATAAACAGCCGCGAAACAAATAGCTATTCCCACGGCTAATACCAAATAATGCCATACATTTTGTTTATTAATAAACGCATTATAAACCACACTCGGCCCAACAAACATTAAGGGCAAAGCATAGAGCATGTATTTAATCCCTTTATCAAGTAGTTCTTTTTTAGCAGACATTTTTAAAATTACGAGTTACAAGTTACCAATTACGAGTTAATGATTAATCTATCACTTTATCATTTTCCATTATAACTGTCGACAGCTTTTCTAACGCTTCCGTGCTTTAATAATAAAGCCGATGCCTCTTCATAAGGTACCGGTATTTCCTCCATAATCATTCTTACGCCGCGATCTACTAGTTTGTCATTGCTTAGTTGCATGTCGACCATCTTATTGCCTTTTACTCTGCCGAGTTGTATCATAGTGGCGGTTGATATCATATTCAGCACCAATTTCTGAGCAGTACCGGCTTTCATGCGGGAGCTTCCGGTTACAAATTCAGGACCCACAACCACAACCACAGGAAACTGAGCGGTTAACGCTAACGGACTTCCTCCGTTACAGGTTATACAACCCGTTATAATATTTTTGGTATTGCATTTTTCCAATCCGCCAATGACATAAGGGGTTGTGCCGGATGCGGCAATTCCTATCACGACATCATTTTCGGTAATACCATGTTCTTGTAAATCTATCCAAGCCTGAAGTTTGTCATCTTCTGCGTTTTCTACGGCTTTGCGTATGGCTTTATCGCCACCGGCAATGATTCCATTTACTAAATCAAAAGGAACACCAAAGGTTGGCGGACATTCTGAAGCATCTACAATTCCGAGTCTTCCCGAAGTTCCGGCGCCTATATAAAAGAGTCTTCCTCCGAGTTTCATTTTCTCCACCACTTTTTCCACCAACGCTTCAATTTGGGGCAAGGCTTTCTCCACAGCCAAAGGCACGGTTTTATCTTCCTTGTTGATGTTGGTTAACAAGTCGGCAACCGACATTTGTTCGAGCTGTTCGTAATGCGAGGATTGTTCGGTGGTTTTGGTGAAATTCATATTATTTCTTTTGAAGGGATGGGTAGGGATAAGTCGCGACTTGTCCGTACGATATTGTAAATTTAAATAAAACAGGCCAATAAAATTCCCAGTATAATCATTGAAATTTTCGCAATATTGAATTTATGTCCTTCACTGCTTTCAAAGATAATGGTAGAGGAAATATGAAATAGGATACCAATAACTATGGCCGTGATTTGAGTGTAATATTGATTTAAAATCGGGAAGCTATCCGAAACCAATGTGCCTAATGGCGTCATAACTGCAAAGGTCAACATAAATAAAAATAGTGCTGTTTTATTGAGTTGGGCATTTAAAAAGAAGGTAGTTAAGATAATCGCTATCGGTAAATGGTGAATGGCAATACCGTAAGCTAAATCGTGATGATGTCCCACCGGAAAACCTTCAAGCAAGGCATGCAAACACAAACTGATGAATAACAGCCAGGGCATTTGCGTGATTTTATCATGACCGTGTACGTGACCATGTTCGGCACCTTTGGAGAAAAACTCTAGAATAATTTGAAATAAAATTCCAATCATGATATATATCCCCACCGAGAGATTATGGCTTTCATACACATCGGGCAGCAGATGCATCACCGTTAATGATAATAAAAACGAACCGCTGAAGGCCAACAATAATTTTAAGTTTTGTTTTCCTTTGGGTTTTAAACCAATGGCAATTATATAACCTAGTAATACTGAGAGTAAGGGTAGAATGTAGTTCATAAATATACCTTTTGCTTACTACTTAAATATCATTATCAATCGTTCACTTGTGTTCTTGTGAAACTTCTTTAGTTTATAATCGCCAAAAGTATCTAAGAGATAGATGCCTGCTTGGGTCATCATGCGCTCAAAATCTTCTAAAGTATAGGCTCTTACTTTTTCGGTAAAGTGGTACGAGCAACCCTTATCTTCAAAATCAATTTCTTTGATGATAAAACCATCTGAGACATAGCGTTTGATATGAAATGTAATGTCTTCTACTTCTTTGGTTTCTTCGGCAATTAAATTATCGGTTACCTGCTGGGCATTCATAAAGTCAATCACAGCAAAACCATATTCTGAAAGACTTTCTTTGATGGCTAACAAGGTTTTGATATCGTCGGCTTCGTTTTCAAAATAGCCAAAACTGGTAAACAAATTGAAGATGGCATCAAACTTTTGGTCAAAAGGCTCGCGCTTGTCGTGTACTACAAAATGCAGTGTCTCATTGGCATTCTTGTTGGCTTCAGCGATACTGTTTTCAGATAAATCGGCACCAATAACATCGTAGCCCAATTGATTTAAATAAATGGAATGACGTCCTTTACCACAAGCTAAATCAAGTACTTTGGCTTTTTCGGGCAGGTTTAAATAATGGGTAAGATTGTCCATGAAGATTTGGGCTTCACGGTAATTTCGGTCTTTGTATAAAATGTGGTAATACGGGGTGTCAAACCAAGAGGCATACCAGTTTTCGGATTTACAATTTGCAGTATCTGACATTTATTCTTTTCAAATGAATTCTGAACAGGCAAATTTAGTGTATTTTTGCCGATGAATTTCAAATTTTGAATGGAATTAAACCGAGCATGGAGAATTTTAAAATGATAGCCAAAACCTTTTTTGGTTTTGAAGAAATACTGGCAAAAGAATTACAACAATTAGGCGCACAAGAGGTTGAAATAGGAACGCGTGCGGTTAGTTTTAAAGGCGATAAAGGGTTTATGTACAAAGCCAATTTGTCGTTGCGTACTGCTTTGAAAATCTTAAAGCCGATTTACTATTTTCGTGCTACGAATGATTTGAATTTATATAAAGGGATACAAGGTGTAGACTGGTCTAAATACCTGAATGCCAATCAAACGTTTGTAATTGATACCACCATTCATTCGGATAATTTCAAGCATTCGCAGTTTGTTTCCCAAAAAGCAAAAGATGCGATTGTAGATCAGTTTCGCGATAAATTTGGGCAGCGCCCCAGTATTGATAAAGACTTTCCTGATTTGCGTATTAATATTCACATTGATAGAGATCAATGTTCGGTAGCGCTCGATACTTCGGGAGCTTCATTGCATCACCGAGGATACAGAACCGCCACCAATATTGCTCCGATAAACGAAGTACTGGCAGCAGGAATGTTGTTATTATCAGGGTGGGACGGAAGTTCTGATTTTTTAGATCCTATGTGTGGCTCGGGAACCATTTTGGCAGAAGCGGCTATGATTGCCTGTAACATTCCAGCCAACATTAACCGCAAGGAATTTGCTTTTGAAAAATGGAACGATTGGGACAATGATTTGTTTGACCAAATTATAGATGCTTTGATGAAACGAACCAGAGAATTTCACCATACTATCGTTGGTTATGACAAAGCGCCAAGTGCCGTACAGAAAGCTAAAGACAATATTCGCAATGCTAATTTAGATGATTATGTAACCATCAGTCAAGATAATTTTTTTGATTCTAAAAAGGAAACTGCCGGGCCGTTGCACATGGTTTTCAATCCACCTTATGGAGAACGTTTGGATATTGAATTGGAACGTTTTTACCGAGAGTTGGGCGATACCTTAAAGAACAGTTATCCAAACACCAACGCTTGGTTTATAACCGGAAATCTGGAAGCTTTAAAATTTGTTGGACTGCGACCATCACGTAAAATCAAGCTTTTTAACGGAAGTTTGGAAGCACGCCTAGTGAAATACGAAATGTATGAAGGCAGTAAAAGAACCAAGTTTCAAAACCGAGAAGAATAAAAAAAGCCCTCAACCGAGGGCTTTTTTTATAAATTAATTATTCGTCTGATTTGTTTTTGAGTTTCATCAGCAGTGTGTAAGCTCCTTTAGTTACGATGCTTTTACCGTTTAAACTTTCTCCGTTTACAATTTCGATAAAGCCATTTTCCCGCGTGCCTGTTGTTACTTCGGTTATTTTAAAGTTGGTTTTATCGATTGCAACAAAAGCATATTCTTTGCCTTCAAACGTGACTACAGCTGCTTCGGGCAAGGTTAAAACATTGTTGCTTTTTAGCTCAATTTCAGCATTCATGTACATGCCCGGCAAGAGCGTCTTGTCGTAATCTTCAAAATGACAATGCACTTCCGCTGAATGTTCGTCTATCGATAAATCTTTACTGATTAAAATGATTTCGCACTCGTGTTTGTTTTCGGGTTGGTTGTTGGTATAGGCTACTAATTTTTGACCAATAGCCAATTTGGTAATGTCTTTTTCAAAAACTTTCAAGTTCAAATGAATATCGGTTGGATTGATCAATTCAAACAACACATCAGCAGGATTGACATACTTTCCTATATTGACATTCACTCTGGAAACAAATCCGGTAATAGGAGCATACACATTCACACTTTTAGAAATGGTTTTTTCAGATAACGCATTCGGGTTGATATTGATTAATTTCAGTTTTTCGCCCAAAGCGCTTAAGGTGATGCGAAGTGTTTTATAATCTGCATCAGCCAATTGATACACCTTATCACTGCTGGCCTGATTTTGATTCAGTTCTTTTTGGCGATCGTATTCTTTTTCGGCAAAATACAAGCGCGACTTGGTAGTAAGGTAATCCTGTTGCAATTGCACATATTGTTGGTCTTCCATAGTTGCTATTACTTGCCCTTTGTTGATGTGCATCCCCGGCAACAATTGGGTTGATTTTAAATAGCCGCCCAAAGGCATGCTGATGGAAACCAAGTTTTGTGGCGGCACATCAATTTGTCCGTTTACTTTCAATACCGATGACAAGGATTTTTTTTCTAAACTTCCTATCGTTAAAGAGGCATTTTTTAATTGAGCTTCGGTTAGTGATACTTCGGTTTCATTTATGGGAGTATCAGCGGTTGTTTCTTCTTTTTTTGACTGACAGCTCAGAACCAGTAGTCCTACTAAGATTATGATGGTATTTTTCATGTGTTAATTTTTTGAAATAAGGTAATTAAGTTGGATAACGGCATCGTTGTACTGATTCACCATATTGATATAATCATTTTGTATGGCAATACTTTGATGAATGAGCATCACCCAATCCAGGTAATTGATTTCACCGTTATAGAATTGTTTGTTGGCAGTGGCTGTAATGATTTTTGCATTGGGCAAAGCCGTTTTCTCGTAATATTCCAATCGTTCTGCGCTTTTTTGATATTGCGATTGGGTATTTAAGAACTGCTGTTGCAATTCCATTTTGCCTTTTTGATACTCATTGTCAGCGATGGTTTCAGATAGTTTTGAAGCTTTGATTTTAGCCCGTTGGGCTCCACCAAATAAAGGAATTCCGAGTCCAAATTGTGCTGATTGAAATCGGGTGTTTTTATCATACAGCACGTTGTCGGCACCGGTTCCGGTTATCGTAGCACTAGTGTACCCCAAAGTAATGCTGGGCAAGAGTTTAGAACGTTCAGCTTTTGTTGTTGCTGAACTCACTTTCTTTTGTTGTTCTAAAACCTGAATAGTAGGATGCTTAGCGACTAAAGTACTGTCGACTGAAAGGGTGAAAGGAATTTTCAATCCGTTAGCTTTTGGAATCAATAGCGTTTCAGAATTTAACATTACTTGAAATTTACTTTGCAAAACGGCTTTTTCCTGTTGCAATTGTACCAATTGGGACTGTATGGTTCCTTGTTGGGTTTCCGCCGTTGTTTTTTCCAGAATATTGCTTTCGCCTTTTTTGAAACGAAGCGTAGCTTTTTGGGCAAAAACACTAAACAAACTGTCACTTTTTTGTAGCAAACGTTCTTTTTCGGATAAATAGACAATGGCATAAAATAGTTGGGACACTTCTTTTTTTAATTCGGCTTCTTTCAAGGCTACACTTAATGTGGCAGTTTTCCATTCTTCGGTGTACAATTGCTTTTGCCGGCTGTATACTGTTGGGAAATTGAAGGATTGGGAGAGTCCAATGCGGTTATCGTTATAAAAACTATTAATTTGTCCGTAATCACCACTAATAGATGTTGCCGGCAAATTCGCAGCGGTTTTAATCAGTTGCTTTTGGTACTCGGCTTTTAGTCGTTCGTTTTTAACAACTGCATTGTTCTTGAGTGCTGTTTCAAAAGCGGCATCCAAGCGAATAGGATTCTGCGCTTCGACTTTGCTGAATGATACCGAAATAAGGATAACAATCAGTGTAGCGGTTTTGTTTATGGAGTTCATTTTTAGGCCTTTTTCAAAAGTGATGTATAATATCGGAAGTACAAAAAGAGTTAGGAAAGTAGCAATCAATAATCCGCCAATAACAACGGTGGCTAACGGACGCTGCACTTCGGCACCGGCACCATTGCTCAAGGCCATTGGTAAAAATCCTAAAGAAGCCACAAAAGCGGTCATCAATACCGGACGTAATCTTACTTTGGTACCCATGATAACAATGCGGCGTAAATCGGTCATGCCTTCTTTTTTTAATTGATTAAATTCAGATAGTAATACGATTCCGTTTAAAACAGCTACTCCAAAGAGTGCTATAAATCCAACGCCTGCACTAATGCTGAAAGGCATCCCTCTCAAAGCCAAAAAGAAAATACCGCCTATGGCCGAAAGCGGAATAGCTGAATAAATCAGTAACCCTTGTTTGACCGAATTAAAGGCAAAGAACAACAATAGGAAAATCAACAATAAAGAAACAGGTACGGCTATCATCAGTCGTTGTTTGGCTTTGTTTAAATTTTCGAAAGCACCGCCATACGTCGTATAATAACCGGTAGGCAGTTTAATTTGTTTGTCAACTTTTTGCTGCAATTCGTTTACGATGCTTTGTACATCGCGACCTCTTACGTTAAAACCAACAACAATACGGCGTTTGGCATCTTCGCGTTGAATTTGATTAGGACCGTTTTTGATGCTCACATTAGCCAGTTGTGATAAGGGAATTTGAGTTCCTTGTGGCGTAGGGATTAACAGGTTTTGAACATCTTCAACATCTTTTCGTTGATTGTTATTGAGGCGAACCACCAAATCAAAGCGTTTTTCGCCTTCAAAGACTAAACCGGTTGTTTGACCGGCAAAGGCTGTATTCACGACTTTGTTGATATCATCAATGCTCAAATGATATTGCGCGATGGTGTTTCGGTTGTAATCAATAACGACTTGTGGCATGCCGGTTATGGGTTCTATAAACAAGTTTTGAGCACCATCAACCGTTGAGACAATTTTGCCTAATTTATCGGCATATACGGCAAGTGTGTCCAAATTTTCACCAAAGATTTTACACACTACATCTTGACGGGCACCTGTCATTAATTCGTTAAAGCGCATTTGCACCGGATATTGAAATCCGACCGTTATTCCCGGAACATCCTCGAGGGCTTTGCTCATTTTTTCTGCCATTTCGTTAAATGTTTTGGCCGATTTCCATTCGCTTTTGTCTTTCATAATTACCATCATGTCACAGGCTTCCATGGGCATTGGATCGGTTGGTACTTCACCGCTGCCTATTTTGGCTATAACTTTTTCTACTTCGGGAAATTGTGTTTTTAATATATGAGCGGCTTTTTGTGTGCTTTCCACAGTAGTGGTCAGATTACTTCCGGTTAAGACGCGGGTATCGACCGCAAAGTCACCTTCTTCAAGAGCCGGGATGAATTCACCACCCAAAAAGCTTAAGGTTATCACTGCTAAAACAAAAAGGCTGATTACTGAAATAATTACTGTTTTAGAATAGCCTAATATTTTTTCTAAAGCATGTTGGTATTTAATTTCAACCCATAGCATCATGCGGTCTGACATGTTAGGTTCGTGTTTGATTTTTTTGCTCAAAAACAACGCACTCATCATTGGGATATAGGTTAAGGATAACAAGAATGCTCCCAATAAAGCAAAGGCAACGGTTTGCGCCATAGGTTTGAACATTTTGCCTTCAATGCCTTCTAAAGTAAATATGGGTAAGTAAACGATAAGGATGATTATTTGCCCGAATACGGCACTGTTCATCATCTTTCCGGCAGCACTTTCCACTGTTTTATCCATCTTAGATTGGGAGAGAGCTTCTATTTTGCTGAACTTTTTACTGTGTGACAATTGATGCATCACCGCTTCGACAATAATGACTGCTCCATCCACAATGAGTCCAAAATCTAAAGCTCCTAAACTCATCAAGTTGCCGCTTACGCCAAAAGTATTCATGAGTATAATGGCAAATAGCATAGCCAACGGAATGACAGAAGCCACTAGTAATCCGGCTCTGAAATTGCCAAGGAACAAAACCAAAACAAAGATTACGATTAGAGCGCCTTCCAGCAAGTTCTTTTCTACGGTACCAATGGCGTTGTTGACCATTTTGGTTCGGTCTAAAAATGGTTCGATGACCACACCTTCAGGCAAGGTTTTTTGAATTTGGGCAACGCGTTCTTTGACATTTTTGATAACATCACTGCTATTAGCCCCTTTGAGCATCATGACCACGGCACCTGAAACTTCGCCTTCATCATTATAGCACATAGCACCATAACGGGTAGCGTAACCAATTTTTACATCCGCAACATCACGAATAAACAAAGGGGTTCCTGAAGCTTCGGTTTTAATGGCAATGTTTTGAATGTCTTCAACGGTACCAATTAGTCCTTCACTTCGGATGAATAGGGAAGTAGCGCCTTTTTCGATATAAGCACCGCCGGTATTTTGGTTGTTTTTTTCAACGGCAGTAAAGACATCGGCTATGGTAAGTCCGAATGACTGTAGCTTGTTGGTATTGACGGCAATTTCGTATTGTTTTAGTTTACCGCCAAAACTACTTACTTCCGCTACACCTTTTACACCCAGCAGTTGTCTTCTGACAATCCAATCCTGAATGGTGCGTAGTTCCGTTTCGGTATATTTTTTTTCATATCCTTTCTTTGGGCGAACCACATATTGGTATATTTCGCCTAAACCGGTGGATACCGGTCCCAATTCTGGAGTACCAATACCTTGAGGAATTTCAGTTTGTACTTTTTGCAAGCGCTCGGCTACTTGTTGACGTGCCCAATAGATATCGGTTTCATCGTCAAAAACAATAGTAACCAACGACAAACCAAAACGCGAAAAGCTTCTGATTTCTTTTAATCCGGAAATATTGGTATTGGCTTGCTCAATCGGGAAGGTAACCAATCGTTCAATGTCGGTAGCGCCAAAGGAAGGAGCTATAGTGATGACCTGTACTTGGTTGTTGGTAATATCGGGTACAGCATCAATGGGTAATTTAGTAGTTTCGTATATACCGTAACCTACAAGGGCAATAACCATAAGCCCTACGAGGAGTTTATTCCTAACGGAAAACTCGATAATTTTATTTAGCATGAATGATAACTATTAATTAGTTTTTATTTCGATAAATGACAAATCAACGGAGTCACTAGGGCTACCGTGATTTATATAAATAAAAGACTAACTAACTTTGGGCGGTTGCCAAATGCTGTTTAAAGAATGGGTAGTGAGTACTTTGTTGTAGTAAATAGGAGTGTCTTTTGCTAAAACAAACAAAGTGTTTTTTTCGATAATAAATTTATGCTCGGGTAATAAAGTAATTAAGTTAAAGCCTCCACAGTTGTCGTGGGCTTTGAAAGGCAACTTCATGTCTTTGTCATGATCGTGATCGTTTACATCACCGTGCGCATAGTGGATGCACAAAAACTGCCACAACGAAATACCGGGCTTTTCTTTTTTGTGCTCTGTGTAATGGGAGGCCATAGCAGGCAATTTCAACAACTCATGAAATTCAGTAGTTGAAAACAAATAAATCGATAAAAAGGCAAAAGCCAATATTCGTTTCATTTTAAGGCAGTAATGCAAAAAGACATTTCAAAAGTACTAATAAAACACTAACGTTTTAAAATGTTGTTTCACTTTTCTGTATTTTAGAGTAATTCTATATAATTGAAAAGCAGCTCACAATATAAATGACAATAAAAATGAAATAGCGTCAGATTTTATCCATTTAATGCTTGTTGTAATCATCGATTACCTGATAAATGTCATCAAACTTATATACTTTCTCTTTGATTTTTTCAGCCAATTCAGGATAATCAGCGAAGTATCGTCCGGCATATAATTTGAAATCTGCATTTTTATTAATGGTACCAAAATCTTCGTGAAGCAATGTAGCCGCAGGCTCTCCTGGTCTTATAGCATAATAAGTGGCACCGCTGTAACTAAAACTCTGAAAACCGCTTCCGGAATTGGCCCATCCACTCCAGTCATAAGTACCGGTATACAAACTTACTTTAGTGCCAGTAATCACCAACTTCAACATTTGTTTCTTTTTTTGAATCTTTTTTCCGCTAAAGTTATAAACGGACATGTTGTAATATTCTGAGGGCATGCTAAAAACAGTTGCTTTAAAGGCTATTTTTTTGACATCGTCTAAATCAATTTTCTCTTTAGTATCTCCCATTTTCAAAGTTATTGAATTGGCTCCAGATTTTAAGGGAAACTCAACAAGACCTACTTTGGTAGTGCCATCTTCCATATATATGGTACAAGGAACATCTTTCCCTCCGGAAAACTTTGGTGTAAAACTTTGTAAACAGCTAAAGCAAAAAATAAGGAGTAAGACGTTTTTCATATGACTTTGGTTTTATGATGGGTTAAAGTAACTGTTTGCTAAGCTACTAAAAAAAACTTTGCATAATCACTTATATGATATTCTGTTTCATGTGTTAAATAAAATCCTAAATCCTAATTCCTAAATCCTAATTCTTTTATCTTTGCCGACTGTAAAATACCGAGAATGAAATTTGACTTACTAGCGAATGACCCCAATTCAAAAGCCCGTGCCGGAAGTATTACTACCGATCACGGTGTGATTGAAACCCCAATATTTATGCCGGTTGGTACTGTTGCTTCTGTAAAAGGAGTACACCAACGCGAATTGAAAGAAGAAATTAATCCCGATATTATTTTGGGAAATACCTATCATTTATACCTGCGTCCGCAAACTGAAATTCTTGAAAAAGCAGGTGGTTTACACAAGTTCATGAACTGGGATAGAAATATCTTAACAGACAGCGGTGGTTACCAGGTGTATTCGCTTTCGGCTAATAGAAAGATTAAAGAAGAAGGCGTAAAATTCAAATCGCATATCGATGGTTCTTACCATGTGTTTACACCCGAAAATGTAATGGAAATCCAGCGTACCATTGGGGCTGATATCATTATGGCTTTTGACGAATGTACACCGTATCCATGTGATTATCGCTATGCGCAACGTTCCATGCACATGACGCATCGTTGGTTAGACCGTTGTATCAATCATTTGG
>Ga0066433_1000153_pt1 | contig 14093 bp, 15 predicted proteins | sample LakWasMet49_LOW8_2_FD_59521 | JGI IMG/M metagenome (GOLD analysis project Ga0066433, IMG submission 59521) | Freshwater sediment methanotrophic microbial communities from Lake Washington under simulated oxygen tension - Sediment Metagenome 49_LOW8 | ecosystem: Environmental > Aquatic >... | reverse complement strand
CTTCTAAGGAAGACGAGGAGCGTATATTTTCGGCCGGTTTTACCAATTATATCACCAAGCCGTTAAACAAAGAAAAACTCTTTGCTATTATGAAAGAGCATTTAGGAGAATAGAAATAGTGTCGCTGTTTGACTATTGAGTAAATTGTTATGGCTTAAAACATTCCGTCATGGCTTCTTTTACCAATGCTTCATAGGCTTTTAGTTCTTTGGCTTCAGGAAGTAAACCTATCAAACAATGGATTTGACCGGGAAAGCATTTTTCCCAAACTTTTACTCCGGAGTTTCGCAATCTTGAGGCATACAAAACGCCATCATCCCGCAGCGGATCAAACTCGGCATTAATAATCACCGCAGGAGGCAATCCTTTTAAATCAGTGTTTAGAATTGGGGATACTTCCGGATTGTTGAATTGGCCTGGAGCATAATTTTCTAAAGCAAAATAGCAGGCCGCCTTGGTTTGAAAATACCCAGTTGCATTTTCCTGATAGGAGACAGAGCTTTCCATGTTTTTAGGACTCAGGTCAATCGGGAGCCCATTCATTACCTGTAATTTTATTTTATGACTGAGGCCTTCTTTTTTAGCTTTTTGAGCAATAACAGCCACCAGATTGGCACCGGCACTGTTACCTTCTAAAACAATGCGATGGGTATCACCTCCCAATTCGTTGCCATGTGTCGCAATCCATTTGAAGGCATTGTAACTGTCATTTACCGCCACCGGAAATTTATGTTCGGGAGCCACCCGGTAATCCACAGCAAAAACAACAGCTTCAAAGTTTTTGGCTTCCAGCCATAACGGTTGCTCCAGACAGGGTAATAAAGGCGATATGAACCCACCTCCATGATAATTAATAATGATGGGAAGGTTTTTCCCGTGAGTAGGATTAAAAACCAAAACCGGTATACTGTCAGCCGTTATTTTAATGCGTTGTACATCCGCTGTCGGATAAGGCATAGCCGGTGGCCCTGCATACTTAAGCTGTTCCATCGGCATTTGACGAAGCTGTTCCAGAGTCATGTCCTTATAACCAATCATCTTTAAGAAATACCCAATTTCAGGAGATAACTGTCGGGTGCCACATTGCTGTGCTACTGAACTATTCGGGCTGCATAACAAGAAGCTGAATAAAAAGAGGAGTATGCTTTTTTTCATGATTCAAAAGTTAGTAAAGGATACGAACAAAGATACTTATTTTAGAATTTTAAAATCTAAAAGTGGATTTAAACGACAGATAAAGAATATTCTTCCCGGCTCCGGTGGCTTTGGGATAACTGCCTGCTTTAAAATAGGAAGCATCTAAAGCAAAAGATACGTTTTTAGTTTGCTGGTAATTGGTTTCTACGATATAAAGTTGACCTAAAGTTTTCTTAGTTGTGATAAAAAGAGCATTCGCTTTGGGTCGGTTTTGTACCATGCCCGGTGAATAGGTACCGTCCTGATTGCTGTTTCTTCCCAGAAAAAATACCTGTGCCAGAACAGTCAATTTCTGAACTGGGTTTATTTTTAAGTAGGGCGATAAACTAACCATATTAGTGGCACCTATTGGAGCTGCTAAGCCATAAGCGGGTTTGGCGTACAATAAATTATAAGTATTTAATTTATCGTCAGTACTGTCTTTATCGCCCGAAGCTATAGTGGCAGCAAAGCCAATGATTCCTTTTTTAGCGGGGAGTGCGGTTACATTTACATCGGCTAAGACACTATAGGCATCTATGGTTAAATCGTTAAACTTTCCGGTCTGGTAAGCACCTTCCAATTCGAAGTTTATGGTTTTCAAGTTTGAGAACAGACGGATACCACAAGTCTGTCGGTTTTCATAGCCCGACTGATAATTATACTGGCGGTCCCGAGATTGGAAGTTGAGCAGAAAGTAATCCAAACCCAATTTTCGATTAGCATAGAACTGTGTCCCGTAAATCCCTAATAGTCCATCGTGCATACTTTCGTCATCAAAGACATATTGTTTTGAAATTACTTTGGAAACAGCAAAAAAGTCCAACGATCCGTGTTTGAATTTTCTTTTTATCACTAACCCGTCAAATGCTTGTCGGGTATTAGGTCCTTCCCGAAATGTAATCAAACGGTGATTGCCATAAAACAGCTCCTGGTGACCTAAACGGAAATTCCAGTTGTTGAGTTTTAATTCTCCAAAAGCCTGATGCAGACTTAGCTGATTTTCTTCAATTTCGGGCACCATTGGATTGTCATTAAGAAACCGTGCGGTATTGCTTAGCTGCATAAAAAAGCGAAAATGATTGCCAAGTTCAATATTGGTATGCACCATAAGGCGATGCCAAAGCTGTGTTACATCTGTATCGGAATAGGTGGGAGGCACATCGCCAAAGTTCAGATTATCATAAGACTGAAACTGTTCACGCAGTTCTCCGCCAAACGAAATGTAATTGTTCTTTCCCATCGGAATGTATTTTAATTGGTCAAGCCCTTTCTTTAAGGTGTCCTTTTTCAAGGAACTAAAGTCATCCTCATAGCGCACCCAACTGATTTTGTTTTGGGCACCTGAATTATAGGCTATGAGAGAGGCTATAAGCGTGGCTAGGCAAATGATGTATTTATTCATTTTTGATTTTTTTTGATGATTTTTTCCGCTTCGCTCCAAACAATTCGGCAGCGCCTCGGGTGAAACTGACCCGAAAACCACAGGCCATCATTGCGAATAATGACCTGTGGATATTATTGGGTGCGTGTCTGATTAAGGTTTGATTACATGTCCGGTTACTTTGCCAAACACACTTTTGCGGAACATAAATTCCAATTGTCTCATGGTGGTTGGAATTTCTCCCGGGAAGTATGGGAAATATTGTGGTGAATCTTCAATAACGGTTGGACTTACCGCATTGATACGGATGCCATTTTCTAATTCAATAGCCGCAGCACGAACAAAGCCTTCCACAGCACCATTGGCCGCAGAAGCATTGGCAAAGTTTACCTGAGGTTCGTGAGTCAAGGCCCCGGTGATTAAGGTGAAGGAACCTTTAGGGTTGATGTACTTCTGGCCGATAAGCACCAAGTTGATTTGTCCCATCATTTTGCCTTCCACGCCCTGTCTGAAAGTAGTGTCGTTCAGTTTGCCCCAAGGGCCTACGAATGTTGGCCCTGCCGTTGAAATTAATGCGTCGAATGCCCCCACTTGTTTAAACATGTTTTCGATAGATTCGGTTGAGGTAATATCGGCTTCGAGGTCACCGCCTTTTGAGGCTACTTTGATTACGTCGTGTTCTTTTTCTAAAGCTTTTACTAAATGTGTTCCCATGGTGCCTGTAGCCCCTACGATAATGATTTTCATGATTGTGATTTTTAAAGATTTATTTGTTGTTTTTTTTCTTCGACAAAGGTATTTCGTGAGATAATGCTGTTGATAGGACAAAAATGAAGTCGGATAGGACATCTTTAAAATAATGCGCTATTCTACAGTATTTTAGCTTTTAAAACTGTTCTGATATCAGTTTCTTGCTGGCAGTCATTCCCGCAGTAGTTCCCATAGCCACAGCATTGGCCACAGTGCGCATACGGGTGGTATTATCCCCGCAGGCATACACTCCCTCAACAGAAGTTTCCTGAACCCCATTAACTTTGATATACCCGTCTTCGGTCATTTCGCATCCTAATGATTCAGGAATGGTACAATGTTGCACAAAAGGTCTTGGAGAATACAAGACAGTTATAGGAACTGTAGTTTCATCTTTGAACACTATAGTTTTGAGTTGTCCTGCGTTGTGGTCCAGTTTTGTGATTTCCTTCTCTACTACTTTGATAGTATGCTTTTGCAGTTTGGCCAGTTGCTCTGTGGTTAAGGTTGCTTTGCCATTGGAATAAATAGTCAGGTTGCTGGTCCAATTGGCAATCATTTTTGCCAGTTCGTATGCATAATCGCCGTTGCCAAGAATGCCGGTTGTGGTATTACGTACCTCATAGCCATGACAATAAGGACAGTGTAATACGGATATCCCCCAACAGTCTTCAAAACCTTCTATTGGTGGCATAATATCTTTTATACCCGTAGCGAAGATTATTTTTGAAGCCACAAATTTTTCTCCGGTTGCTGTTTCAATTTCAAATCCTCTTTTTGTTTTAGTTCCTTTGGTGGCGATGCCATTAAAGAATTCCACATTAGGATATAGTGCTACTTGTTGTTTTCCTATAGCAGCTATTCCTTTGGGAGTATTGCCATCCTGAGTCAGGAAGTTGTGAGAGTATGGCGTTGGAGCATTGCAGGGTTGTCCACTGTCAATAACTAAAACCTGTTTTAAGGCTCTTCCCAAAGCCATGGCTGCGGCTAGTCCGGAATAACTGCCTCCTATGATAATAACATCAAATGATTGTGTAGTGTTCATGGTAGTAATGATTGAAGATTTTGTAAAAGGAACGGGAAAAGCCAAGACGGTCAGCGCCAATCCGCTTTGTTTGAGGAATCGGCGTCTGGAGGAAACAGGTCTCATGCCTATTGCTTATCCTTTTTGGAGTTGATTTGTCGGAATAGGAAATCTATAAACGGGACACCGATAAATACCAGCCAGGGCACTAATGCTACTGTAAGTATAAAGGTGCGTTGGTATAATGGTAATGCTGTTAAGATTTTACCAAATGCCAATAAAAAAAGCGTGATTGACGGATAAATAGCCAGCCATATTTTTAAGGAGGCCAGCAGTTTCATTTTTGTTTTCATACGGATTTCTTTTTTGAAATATTTTATGAGGCAAAATTACTTTAGCAGCAACCCTCACTAATAGGACAAAAATGGAGATGAATAGGACTTATTTAGAGTTATGTCTAAATGTTTCCGGCGAGAAGGAAGTATGTTTCTTAAAAAAGCGAATGAAATAGGAAGCGTCATCGTACCCCAAGTTATAGGCAATCTGGCTGACCTGATTGGAAGTGGCTAACAATTGTCGTTTGGCTTCCAATAAGATGTAATCCGTTATGATTTCAGAAGGTGTCTTGTTAAGCAAAGTCTTTGTTATAGCGCTTAATTGGTAGGAAGACAAATGCAACAAGTCGGTATACTGTGCTACCTGTTTTAGCGTAGTTATGTTGGTTTCCACCAAAGCTAAAAAGTGCTCCAATTTTTCCTGTGCATAGGGAGTGCTTTTTGTTAGCGGTACTACTTTATCCTGTCGTTGGCGCAGCAGTTCGATGAGCAGTATACTCAGGTTGGCTTTTAGCACTTCCTGATATCCTTTTGCTTTAACAGTATATTCTTTTAAAGCCTCGGCCAACAGGTTATCCATCTTATGAAATCCTTCCGGTTCTAATTGGTAGAAAGAAAACTGTATTAATTTGGTCAAATGGTTTTGGGCAGTGCTGTTATGCGAATACAAAAAATCAGTTTTAAACTGCATCAGATAGCCTGTACTCCCGGCTTTTATATGCAGCTGATGCACCTGTCCGGGACGCAGTAGGAAAACAGTATGATTACCAATATCATAAGACGTGAAATCAATTTCATGAGAACCGGCTCCTTTTTGCAAAGCCAACAGCAAATAAAAATCATGCCGATGGAGTTCCTGCACCAAGTCTTTTTCCGACAATAGTGCTTCTATAGCCCTAATGCTGAAACTCCCTGATAGGTTGGGCTCCCTGAGAGTTTCTGGTATATGTCTTATCGGTATGTTTTCCATCGTTAGCTTTTTCTTTGCTGTAGTACACAACATTTTTTCAAAGATACTTAAGTTTTTGGAGAAGCGGATTGGCTTTTAAGCTGATTGTGATTGGTGATTTTTTCCGCTGCGCAGCAAACAGTTCGGCTGCGCCTCGGGTGATGATTGAAACTTACTATTGTTTTGATAAGGGGCATACTTCCTTTAAATTGTAATCCAGCAGTAGTTTAGTGATGTTTTCAAACTTTGGACCGTATTGTGTTTTGATTCTTTCCAGACATTGATTAATGATATAGCGATTTGCAGTTGCTGTATACTCAATGACAGGTATTTCTTTAAACTGTTCCCTATCTGATTTTGAGAGGTTATCAGGCAATAAGACATGAATTTCATCCGGTTTAAAAGCCGTTAGCGACCCTGTGGGTACTATAGTCAATCCGTATTTTGAAGTTACAGCACTCCCGCTGCTCACAAAGGTTTCCAAAGCTGACGGAAAGGTTCTGTGGTAGGTGTCTAATACTGCCGCCAGTTTTAGCTCATTAACACCATCCTGAAGCAATACGCCTACTTTTCTGTTTTTCTTAAAGACCAGCTTATTGGCTATAGTAAACTTGTTTCCGGTGGTAACTGCCAAACTTTGATGTGCTGTTTTAATTTCGGTATAAGGATAGTGGATGTCACTCATTACTTGTTCGAGTATAGCTTTGCCAAACAGTTCTTGGATAATAGTCAGACTTCCTTCCACGGCATTGGAAACTCCCGCCGTGCTATATAGATTGTCACTTTTTGTTACCGAAACGTTTTGTACCCATACTGGTTTTCTGAAAGCTTCTTTACTTTCCTCAAACATTGAGGCATGGGTAGTAAGGGGCTTCCCGTCATATAAGCCTGAAGCTGCTCCGACTAAAGAACCGGCACAAACGGATAGTACTTTGGGGTTGTTTTTTGACTTTTCTTTAATCCATTGAATGATTGGCGATTTTGGATCCTGAAACACACTAACCATAGCCGGAATGACGATAACATCGGGCTCAATTTTCAGCGAATCTAAGGCAGCAAAGGTCAGGTTAGGATATATAGACGTTCCCTTCAGCAATACTATTGGGCTTTTATTTTCGGCCACTATATATACATTGGCTTTTTCGGTAGCATTGAAAAGATAATAGGGTGCCAGTAAGTCGAAAATTTCGGTACCCTTGTTATGGGCTACGATAACGACAGTTTTTTTTGAGGCATCAAAGGTTGCTTGTTTTACCTCATGTTTAACCGTACTGTTGTATACCGGTACGCTTTCAAATTCACGCAGTGGCTGACAACTGGTATAGAGTATGGCAGACACCATTAAAAGAGGCACTAAGGCCCAGATTCTCTTTTTGATTTTCATTGTTTTACTTTTTTGTTTTACACTTAGTGGAGTCATAATGACATTGTTTTTTATACAATGCAAATCTATAGCGGTACTTAGGCCTCTCTTTGACAATCAAGCGTCATAAACGGACAGGTAATTTTAGGGTTAAGCACAAAAAAACCGCTCCTGTCAGGAACGGCTTTTAAGCTGAGGCAACTTAATTTAATTAATCGCACATTACGCAGGTACAGCTTGAACCACAGTCACAGTCAGTACAGTTACAATGAGCACTACTGCATTTTGTAGTTGCTGTTTTTTGGCTTGCTTTACTAATTGCCCCATTGGCATGACTAGTGTAAACTAATGCTGATAGCATTACTACTGGTACGATTACCCAAAGTTTCTTTTGATTTTTCATTGTTCTTAATTTTTAATTAATGATTTATTTTTTTTACACTGCAAATGTATATTCGGAAACAACTGGTGTAATGACAAAAAAGCGTCATAAGAAGACAGTTAAGTATCTGTTTTATTGTTGATTAGTAAATAAAGCAAAGGCATCAATACTGATGCCTTTGCTTTATGGGTAAATAGAATTTTGTTTCAGTTAGGATGCTCTTTGATCTTTTAAAATCCGTTGCAGTTGACGGGCTGATTTAAAGCCGCATTGAGAAGCTATATATTCAATAGTATATTCCGGATTATTTACTAAGGTTTTAGCAAACTCTACTCTTAAAAGGGTGAGGTATTCAATGATGGTAGTTCCTGTTTTTTCCTTAAAAACACGGCTGAGGTTTCTCGGACTCATAGCTACAAGGTCGGCCAGCTCTTCCACGCTGTTAGTAGCCGATAAATTATTAATCATGTGATCCTGCACTTCGTGTATTTTGGGATGAATGTGATTTCGATAGTCAAGATAGATACTTTTTTGGGTATGGTTGTCGTTTCTTCGGTAGTACACCACCAAACCTCTGGCTACTTTGTGGGTAAAGAAAGCCCCTTTTAATTCTTCCAGAATAAATAGAGCTAAATCAATGCCTGAACTGATTCCGGCACTGGTATATACATTGTTGCTCTTTTTGAAAAGCACATCCGTTAATACTTTGGCTTTCGGAAATTTGGCTTTTAGTTGCTCTATTCTGCGCCAATGGGTGGTGCATTCGGTATCATTCAGCAGACCGGCTTCGGCCAGGGCAAACGCTCCATTGCAAACCGAACAGACTAATACCTTTTTTCCGGATTGTTCTTTTAACCAATGAAAGAACTCTTTTTCGGCTCTGAAGGCAATAGAGTCTACATAGTCAAAGCTCATTCCGGGCATAAAGATATAATCTCCTTCTTTTAAATCGGCTGTGGTATAATGGGCCACCTTTCCAAAGGCTAACCCTGAATTACTTATAGTTTCATCCGTATAGGCGTAAAATTCAAGTTCCAAGTCAAAGCCATAAAATTTAGCTTCAGTAAATACCTGAAGTGGTCCTGCCAAATCTAATATTTCAACAGTGGGCGGAATGATAAAAGCTATTTTTTTCATAGGTATGTTTTCATTTGATGCATCAAAGATAGTAGCCGCGCTGTTAGGCTGTCAGACAGTTTGGCGACAGAAACTGACAACCTGATGAGGAAGTTGTTTAACTTCGCTTTCCATGGGAGCCCGTTATGGTGTATTAAAATTATTAAAATAAACCGGGATATCAGTCAAGAATTTCACATTGATACCCTAATTGCTGCAGGTAACTTATGATGAACCGGTTCTTAGCTTTAGTAGTTCCTGCTATGCGGAGGATTTTGTCACAGTCCTCCAGGTCAAAATTTATTTTAGTGCGCTCTAATTTCTTTTCCAGGCCGGCTACTATTAGCTGTGCTTCCTGCTGTACCTGAACATTAGTTTTAAATACTTCAATCATTTTATAACTTTTAAGAGGTTGTCTATAGTTTCTTTTGGCTAATTGCTTTGTATATAAGATAGATACCCACGGTAAAATCAAGCGATGAGCAAAACACATCATAATGAGGAGGGAGTAATGCTGTATCAAACCAAAGAGTATAAAGTATGTCCCAAAGACCATGTAAAAAGTAACCGACAGCCAAAATATAGGGATTTTTGAGCAGCCCGTAATAGGCAATCAGCACAAAGACAATGGCTTGAATAGCGGTGATAATGACGGTTGTCATGTCGGTCCAGGTGTAGCCCACATATAAAAAACCAATGCCGGCAAGTGTCAGGGCATAGATGCTTTTTTTATCAAATTGTTTTAAAAATTCAAAAGCGGTTATTTGCAATAACGCTACCGTAATTCCTATAAGTAAGGGTATCATATATGTTGTTTTTAAGTGAATAGTTCATTTTTACAGGACAAAGGTAGATAGGGAGCCAACCGCTAAAACGACAACTCTATGTCATATTCGGACAAGCGTAACGATTTGACCTGTAGTTATGATTTTATGGAACTTTTGCGGGATAAGCTGTTTTGACGTTTGGCTTTACTTCCTTTTGGAGTTGCTTTGTAAAGTTTGTCAAAATCCAAAGGAAATACTTCATTAGTTATGGTGCTTTCAATTATCAGCCTGTCTTCTTTAATAACTTCTTCTATGGTTTTAGTGTAGCCCTCAGTCACTAATATGGTATCAGATGCTACAGCTAAGGCCGGTTTTTTAAATAGAATAGTATTTGAGGGTGCTACCAAAACTATTTTTGATGGATTAACTACCAGATTGCTTTTTTCATTAGCCAAAGCGGAATTGCTAAACAGTGTGGCTAAAATTCCTAAAGGAATTAAAATGATTTGGTTTACTTTTTTAAAATTATTTTTCTGTTGTTGGTACATCGTTGATTTCATGTTTAGTTATTTTTTAATTATAGTTTACTGTTTAAATGGTATTGTTTAATACTGCAAATTTAAATCGGTAACTAGTTGCTAAAAAGACAACTAAACGTCAAATGCGGACAGGTATTTTTTGACTTTATATTTATTCTATGCTACTTTATTTGATTCTTAAAGCAGCGAAATATAGCTTTTGAAAGGCTATGCCATGCACCAAATAGGTTATCCGTTTAATGAAAAAACAAAGCAATAGCAATTTCCAAAACAATGAGTATGATAATTACCCATTCTAGGCGGGAGCTTTCCCTAACATTTAATACATCGGTAAACAGGGTAAGGTTGTCTTCTATAATCTGCAGGCGGTAATCAATATCTTTAAAGCGGGTGTTGATTTCAAAGTTGGCTTTGAGTTGTCGGTTCAGGGTATTTAGTTCTTCGTTATCCCACACTAGGTTAGGGTCATCCAGTATGTATAAATTATCTATGATGCTGTTTTTAACATTCAGGACTTTTCCGATGTATTTGAGGAGGTTGGTTTTAGATATTGAGAGTTTTCCGCGTCGCTCTAATTCTAAAATATAATGTTTTGAAGAGGTTATCATATCATCGGTCAGGGTTTCATAATACTCTAGCGCTACCGATTGTCCTGTATTTAAGGTCACAATACGCATTATCGAGGGAGTTATGGCGGGTACCGTTACAAAATTATTTTTTACGCTGTTACCGGTAAGCTGTTCGTTAATTTCTATCTGGTATTCCTCATCTAAAGGAGTTTTGATAGGAGTAGTGGTATATTTTTGAACAAAGGCCAACATTTCGGCTTTGGCTGCCGCATTATAATTGGCAAAAACAATCACCCCATAATCAAAAAGATACAGGTACCGATTGGTATCGGGAAAGACATAGAAGATTTCCGATTGGGTACCAAAATGCTCCACCAGAGGAAAATCTTCTCTGAACTTCCTGATGTTGAACGATTCAGCAATCTGCAGGGCTTCAATTTTTATAGCCATATGATAACGTTTACTACAAAGATAGCATATTGTTTTTAGGCTAAACATGGTTTTATGTTTATCATATCGGCCTTTTATTTTCTTTAGATAAATCCTGTACGTTAAAACAAACCCGTATCAGAATAAAGTGTTACAGACAAAAAAAAAAATAGTCCGGTGAGCAAGGATTAGAAAATTTTATACATCATTTCAGGAATTGTACAAAATTTGATTGTTGATGATGCAGGTACTTTGCATCATTAATTTTAATCACAAAGAAGATTATTAAAAATGAATTAACTTTAAACAAAAAAAAATGAAAACAATAATTTTTTCGATCACTACCTTACTTGCAGGGTTATTATCTTTTGCTAAAAATCAAAATGAAAGTGTCAATACCAATGCTATATATAAAACAACTATCATTCAAACCTCGTTCTCAACGAGTGAAATTATCAAAGGATATATAACTATCAAAAATGCTTTAGTAAAAAGCGACAGTAAAACGACAACCCAAACAGCTGAAAATTTAGAAGTTGTACTTAATAGTATGAATGTTTCGCAACTGACAGCTACTCAAAAAACAGCATGGGATAAAATAGTTGCAGCAGCCATAAAGCAAACCAAAGCCATAGCGTCAAATAATGGGAAACTTGACAAACAAAGAAAGGCTTTCCAACAGTTGAGCAATACTATTTATGAATTGGTAACCACGTTTGGTACTACTCAAAAATTGTATCAGGATTTCTGCCCAATGTATGAAGGTGGTTCCATTTGGTTAAGTGAAACCAAAGACATCAAAAATCCTTATTACGGTGCGCAAATGCTCACTTGCGGAAAGCTAAAAGAAACCATTGAGTAAAATGTTGTTTAGGGATTGGATTAACTATCTTTACTATAGTGAATTAGGCTGTAAAATACATAAACAAGATTACTAACTATAAACCTCAATAAGATGAAAAAAGTATATTTTTTAGCTCTAATCATGACATTAGGGTTGACTTCCTGCAACCAAAAAGGGAAAGAAGACACCACTGATTCTCAAATGAAACACCAAGACACCACTATGCAGGGAAATCATGCTGCAGCAACCGATGAGCCTACTGTTTTGTATGCTTGTCCGATGCATCCTGAAGTACAAGGAAAAAAGGACGACAAATGTTCCAAATGTGGTATGAAATTAACCGAACCTGTTACTGAAAAACAGGAAGAAAAAGAGTAATCCTCCCTTTTTAACAGCCTTAGTCTAACCTACTGTTTGCCAGTAAAGTTTGTTAACACAATCAAATGTAACTAACTTTGCTATAGTAGCTTATGTACTGTGGTGAAGTTAAAACAGAAAACCAAAAACCTTTAGAGGTAACACGTTAAAATATTTATCAGAAATGAAAAAGGCACTATTACTATTGCTGCTACTCTCCACTTTTTCTTTTGCGAATGTAAAAGACATAGCAACTATTGATTCCGTCAGTACTCAGAGGCAAGCCATAACTTATACCTGTATAATGCATCCCGAAATTCACGCCGACAAACCGGGAAATTGTCCTAAGTGCGGCATGGCTTTAATCAAAGAAAAACCTAAAAAAAGCAAACCTAAATCTATACTGAAATCAGTTAAAACTCAAGCCCCAAAACATGAAGTTTTGGCTAAACAGGAAGAGGTTGTAAAAAATGACACCATTCTAACACCAAAGCGAGTTAAAGAAACAGTTTCCAACAAAATGATTACGGTTCCTAAAAGCGACCCACCAAGAACGGTTCGATATGATTTATACGTCAGAGATACGGTGGTCAATTTTACCGGTAAACCTAAAAGAGCTATTGCGGTTAACGGGCAAATTCCAATGCCCACACTTACTTTTACCGAAGGTGATACAGCGGAAATATATGTCCATAATGAATTAAATGAAGACACTTCCTTACACTGGCACGGTTTATTTTTACCCAATAAAGAAGATGGGGTACCTAATCTGACGCAAATGCCTATTCCGCCTCATACTACACATTTGTATAAGTTTCCGATTATTCAAAACGGAACCCATTGGTACCACAGTCATACCGAATTACAAGAACAAATAGGGATGTATGGCTCTTTTATCATGAACAAAAGATCGGAAGACCCTACTTTCAGAAAAGGAATTGACGATTTGCCGACTATCCCAATCATTTTAAGCGAATGGACCGATATGAAGCCTGAAAATGTCCACCGTATGCTGCACAATGCTACTGATTGGTTTGCCATCAAAAAAGGAACGACGCAGAGTTATGCCGAAGCCATCCGTAGCGGCCATTTTATGACCAAACTTACTAATGAATGGAAACGTATGAATGCTATGGATGTGAGCGACGTATATTATGATAAATTCCTGATTAATGGCAAACCCCAAAATGAACATCCCCAATTCAAAGCCGGAGATAAAGTGCGTCTGCGTATCTCCAATGGCGGTGCTTCTACTTATTTTTGGTTAACTTATTCAGGAAGCAAAATTACAGTAGTCGCCAGCGACGGGAATGATGTAGAACCGGTGGAAGTGGACAGATTGATTATTGCCGTTTCCGAAACGTATGATGTTATTATTACTATTCCGGAAGCTGACAAAGCCTATGAATTTTTAGTTACGGCAGAAGACCGAACCAAATCTACCTCGGTGTTCTTTGGTAACGGTGCCAAACAACCGGCTACCCCATTGCCAAAGTTGAAATACTTTGAAGGCATGAAAATGATGAACGGCATGATGAAAATGAATGGCGATTTAGACGATATGGGTATGCAGATGTCCCTCAATCAAATGGATATGAATGTGGTAATGTATCCCGAAATAACAGGTGACAACCGTAAAAATGCAGCGACAGAAACTACTGAAAACAATCCGAATCCCTATGATGGCAATGCCCTTTCGGATATCTTGACGCTCAACTATGCCATGCTGAAAGCACCGGTTAAAACTACGCTTCCGGAAGGCCCAATTAAAGAGCTGCGCTTTGAACTCTCTGGAAATATGAACCGCTATGTGTGGAGCTTAGACAACAAAGTCGTTTCCGAAACGGATAAGATATTGATTAAGAAAGGAGAAAATGTTAGAATTGTCCTTTACAACGGTTCCATGATGCGGCATCCTATGCACCTGCATGGTCATGATTTCAGAGTACTTAATGGGCAGGGCGATTATGCTCCGTTAAAAAACATTATTGACATCATGCCGATGGAAACCGACACGCTGGAGTTTCACGCCAATGTAGAAGGCGATTGGTTTTTTCACTGCCATATATTGTATCATATGATGAGTGGTATGGGCCGCGTTTTTACTTA
>Ga0066433_1000152_pt1 | contig 14102 bp, 8 predicted proteins | sample LakWasMet49_LOW8_2_FD_59521 | JGI IMG/M metagenome (GOLD analysis project Ga0066433, IMG submission 59521) | Freshwater sediment methanotrophic microbial communities from Lake Washington under simulated oxygen tension - Sediment Metagenome 49_LOW8 | ecosystem: Environmental > Aquatic > Freshwater... | reverse complement strand
TCATGCTCAAATTAAATTTCTCACATAAGAAACTAGATCTACGTTACCGGTTTGCGTTAGCGCTGCTGCTATTCTCGCTCGCACTTGCTTTCCGTTTCACTATTTTACCTCAAGGTGGTGGTGGCCCTTTTGTCACATTTTATCCAGCCATTATATTGAGCTTTTACTTCTGTGGTGCATACCTAGGCCTACTAGTAGCGTTATGTGCAGGACTTGCTGGCGCTTATTACTTCATTCCCCCTTATCATCAATTCTCTATCGATGCCACTACGTATTCTTCACTCATATTTTTCTCAATTACCTCAGGCCTTGTCGGCTTCTTCATTTCTAGGTTACATCGTCATATTGAAGAAATTAGCATCATTCTAGATAACGAAATGATTGGCGGCATGATGCTCAAAGACCGAAAAATTGTTTGGTGTAACACAGCAGTCAGCCGGATTCTTGGCTACCCACCGTCAATGTTATTAGGGTCATCAACCAAGATGCTATTTGCCGATGAGAAAATGTTCGACACTGTAGGACGAGACGCATACCCACTAGAAGTAGGTAAACCCTACCGTACACAATTTGAAATGAAGAAAGTCGATGGCAGTAAGATTTGGATTGATATTAGTGGTGCCGCCATTTCTTATGACAAACATTTATCGCTTTGGTTATTAAATGATATTTCAAAACAAAAAACACTAGAAGATGAATTAAAACATAAGGTTAATCACGACTACTTAACAGGCCTTAACAGTAGAGACTGGTTCATGAACCAAGCGTTGATAGAGTTAAACCGGGCAAATCGCTTTAGCAGTCCACTCTCATTATTAATGTTGGATATTGATTTCTTTAAAGCCGTTAATGACACGCATGGGCACCAAGTGGGAGATATAGCACTCAAAAGTGTTGCCGATATAGCGAAAAGCACCCTGCGTGACTTTGATATTTGTGCAAGATTAGGTGGAGAGGAGTTTGCCGTGCTGTTGCCTGAAACAAACAAAAGTCAGGCTTATGAAGTTGCGGAACGTTTAAGATTAGCCATCGAAAACTCAAAAGTGCCTCTGCCTAGTGGCGGGTTACCTTTAACAATGACAATTTCAATTGGGGTGTCATCCATGACCTCAAAAGATGACAATATTGACGTACTTATTAGCAAAGCTGATAAAGCACTCTATGAGGCTAAAAAAACAGGTCGTAATAAAGTCTGTGCGTCACAATAGCGAGTGATGCGTTTAATAAAATCTATCAGTTAGCTAAATCAGAAATTAGCGACACGCAAGGGACTATAGATGAAGGCCTATTCGCATTTAAGCTCCCTAACGTGTTTTCAACCAAAACTATAAAGACAAACTAGATGGTAATGAGTAACTGGAAGTTATCATCCCAATACTTAAGAGAGTTACTCCATGAAAAATGTTAGTCGGTTACGACCTGCATTTTTAGACTGATACATGGCGATATCTGCCTGCTTTAATACTTCGTCAACACTTTTGCTATCTTTATTAAACATAGCGACACCAATGCTAGGGGTACTGGTGTGTAAATATCCATCAAAATCAACCGTTTTATTTAACGCCTCTAGTACCTTTTCGCCAATAATTCTTACATAAGTCATTGCTTGGCTTAAGTCTGCAGAAAGCTCTTCTATTAAGATCACAAACTCATCACCACCCAACCTTGCTACAGTGTCATGATCTCTGACACATTGTTTTAATCTCTTCGCCACTTCTTGAAGCAAAATGTCACCTTTGTCATGGCCTAAAGTATCATTCAATTGTTTAAAGTTATCTAGATCGATAAAAATGACTGCACCGAACTCTAATTTCCTACGTGAGGAAGATAACGCTTGGTCCATACGATCGAGCAGCAGTCTACGATTAGGTAGTGCAGTTAGTGCATCATAAAATGCAAGTTTTCGCACTTCATGCTCTGCGCTCACACGCAGTGTAATATCTGAGTTAATAGAAAATATTGACTTGGGCTGACCGCTAGCATCTCGCATCAAGGTCCAGTGGCTTTCAATAATCAACTGATGGCCATTCTTGTGCCTTCTCGTGAACTCACCTTTCCACTCCCCTTCTTTCAGCAGAACCGTTAATGCCTGTTTGAGTGCTTTCTGATCTTGGCGTAAACGTTTCTGTACTGGGTGATTCAAGACTTCGTCTGTGCGCCACCCATAAAGCGCTTCTGCGCCTTTATTCCAATATTTCACCATGAGGTCCATATCGTAAATGACAATAGCATCATTTGTTTTATCAAGTAATGACGCTTGCTCTTGAATAATTAAATCATCATTCAGACGCTCTAACTCACTGGCTGTTCGTGCTGCAAAAATTTTAAGAATAGATTTAATCAAATCTTCGGATTGATCTTGTATCGCATGCTTAAAAAATACAAATAACAATCCAATATCTTCCCCCTTAGAATCGTATAAACATAAGCCAGCAAAAGCCTGATAGGGGTGAAACTTCATCATGCTTAAATGAGGAAATTTTTTGTCCGCATGGTTTTTTACAATCACTAAATCAGACTCACTAAAGAAAGTCTGTACAGTCGTATCGGGGAATTCAAATTCAAAGTTTTCTTTAAGATCCTGATCTAACGCCACAGCAAGCGTATTTGCTTTTAGTGGCTTTACAGATTGCAATTGCGCTATATAGGCAGCATCGGCCTCTAATGTTTCAGTTATCCCGCTAATAAGCTCTTTAAAGAAGTTGGAACCTGTTGCACTGCTGACGCTCAGGGCAACCTTGACCATCGCATTGCTTAAGCGCTGACGTTGCTTCTCCGCTCTAACATTACTAATGCCTGCCCCTAAGTTATCGGTGAGCTCTTGCAACAACTCAATCTCACCCTCAGAAAATTCTCGAACCTCCTTAGAATATAAAGCCAATGTCCCAATTGGCTTTTGGCGATCTTTAAGTGGCAACACGATCAATCCTCGATAACCATGATGCTCAGCTAGTGCTTTAAATTGGAACGACTCATCTGACAGCAAATCTTCAATCACCTGTGTTTTGCCACTACGAATCACTTCCCCTGCAGGCGCTTGATTAATTGATCCATCATCAGCCCAACTTAAATTCATTGTTTCTAGATAATTTTTACCCGAATCACCGAAAAACGCTTGTGGACTGATGCTTTTACGTTCGTCATCCTCCGCATAGCCAACCCAGGCCATACGATACCCACCCACCTCTACTGCAATCCGGCATATCTCAATAATGAGCCTTTTCTCATCATTAATTTGAGTAATTGCATGATTGGTTTTGCTTAACATCAGTAACGCTCGGTTAAGCCATGCTAGATCAAGTTCGGATTTTTTACGCGTCGTGATATCTTGAAATGCCCCGATTAGCTTCACCACTTTGCCACCCACCAGAACAGGCGAACCCTGAGACCTTACCCAGATACGCCTGCCTTTAGCTGTCAGAAAAGGCAACTCAAGATCCCATGATGATGTATTCTCAATACTATCTTTGACTGCCCCAACAATGATAGATCTAGCTTCTGGTGGATAAAACTCAATAGCTTGCTCCAGTGGAGGCGGGTCGATTGTCTCTAACTCATGGATTTTAAAAACTTCTTTTGTCCATTTGATCCCGTTATCTTCCAGATCAAATTGCCACCCGCCTATCTTAGCCATTTCACCGGTTAGCTCTAAAATAGAGGTGAGACTCTTTAACGAGTTTTGCGCCTCAATTTCAGCAGAAATATCACGCGCAACGCCCATGTACCCTAACAATACGCCGTAATCATCAATCAGCGCTGTCACTGAAAGGTTGACTGTTATTCTGCGCCCATCCTTACGAATATAAGTCCATCTTCGACTATCAGGATGCCCATACTTAGCTTTTAGTACAAATACTTCAAAACCTGGATTAATTGTTTTTCCAAACTCGTTACTCAGTGTTTTAGCATAGTCAACAATCTCAGCTTGATCATGAAAAATTGCAGGTGTAAATTTTTCCACCACTTCATGAGCATCGTAACCAAGCATCTTTTCAGCCCCCTGATTAAAACTTGTAATCACACCATCAGGCGTAGTTGAAATAATTGACTCGTCTGCACTATTTAAAAGCGCATCGTAAAAGATAGTTGAGTTGGCTAACTTTTTAGAAAGCTCTGCAGTTTCCAGCAGTGTTTTTCGATGTTCAAATTCAGACATCACTTGCTTAGCAATTCTTGCAAGAGAAATACGCTGACTTTCATCGAGCTTTTTAGGCACTTTATCAATCACACATAAAGTACCTAACTTACTACCATTACTAGCAGTTAAAGGGAAGCCAGCATAAAAGCGAATATATGGGTCTTGAGTGACCAGCGGATTATCTCTAAAACGCTCATCTTGAAGGGCATCACTGATCTCAAACAACACATCGTCATGTATGGCATGTCCGCAAAAAGAAATATCTCGACTGGTTTCACTTGCGGCTAATCCATAGGAGCTCTTGAACCATTGTCTTGACTCATCAATAAGTGAAATCAGTGAAATAGGTGTTCCACATATCTCTGAAGCAAGCTTTGTTAAATTATCAAAGGCCTCCTCTGGGGGAGAGTCCAATATCTGATAATCTGCTAACGTTTGAAGCCGCGCTAATTCATCTATTGTAACTTTGGGGCTTATCAATTTTCTTCCTGTTTATTAAGAAAGTAATCATTGCGTTAGCTAGAGTGCGTTATGAACGCTAACTTATGATTTATACATTCGCAATTATATTGCGTAATTCATCACCTGCCACAGTAAAAATATAGTAAATTCATAGAACTAGATGAAAACAATAACAACCTGAAAACATAATGTTTGATTCTAGATAAATTCAGCATAAAACCATGTCATACAATTTTTGTATTTTTGGCTATATTTTAACGAAACATCTCGGGGATATTTTTTATGCTGCTTAATCTATTCGGTAATAATAAGCGTATCGCCAAAACCACACTAGCAGAACTCACTTCGTTAAGAGGTCAGGTGGAAGCTATTAGCAAATCTCAAGGGGTCATAGAGTTCAATTTAGATGGAACCGTTCTCTATGCCAATCAAAATTTTCTCAATATTATTGGCTACACTGCTGATGAAGCGGTAGGTAAACATCACAGTACATTTATAGACGACTCAACTAAACATAGTGAGGCATATAAAGCATTTTGGGCGAAACTTAATCGTGGTGAGTTTGATACTGGCGTTTATAAACGCATTGCAAAAGGGGGCAATGAAGTATGGATTCAAGCAAGCTATAACCCGATTCTTGACGAGATGGGTAAACCTTATAAAGTGATTAAGTTTGCCACTGACATCACAGCGCAGATCATAAAAGATGCAGATGCCGCCGGACAATTGGCTGCAATCAACAAAACACAAGGTGTGATTGAGTTTACTTTAGATGGCCATATACTTAATGTGAACGAAAATTTTGCCGCAGTCACTGGCTACTCGGCCTCTGAAATTATCGGGCAACATCACAGTATTTTCATTGATGCGTCCTACAAACTAAGCCCAGAATACGAGGCATTTTGGAAAAAACTAGCTCAAGGGGAAACTAGCGCGGGTCAATATAAACGTGTTGGTAAAAATGGCAATCAAATTTGGTTGCAGGCTACATACAACCCCATCTTCGACCTTAATGGCAAGCCTCTTAAAGTGGTCAAATACGCAGTAGATATCAGTGCGCAAAAAGACGCTGAAGCATTAATAGAAGGACAATTGGAGGCGATTGGGCGCTCATTAGGCGTCATCGCTTTCACGCCCGATGGCCGCGTCATTGAAGTCAATCATTCATTTTTAGACACGTTAGGTTACACAGAGCACGAGGCAATTGGCCAACATCATCGTTTGTTCGTCGATGAAGCCTATGCGCGCAGTGATGAATATCGTGAGTTTTGGTCAAAACTCAATCGTGGCGAATATGAACATAACATTTACAAGCGCTTTGGTAAGCACAAAAAGGAAGTGTGGATTCAAGCTTCTTACAACCCCATCAAAGATGTGAACGGCAAAGTTGTGAAAGTCGTCAAGTTTGCAGTAGATATCACTACTGAAAAGACGAAGCTTGTTGATTTGCAAGGCCAAATGGACGCGATTAACAATAATCAGGGGGTGATTGAGTTTTCTTTAGATGCGAAAGTGGTTTCTGTGAATCAGAACTTTCTCGACATCATGGGTTACACCGAAACAGAGACGATTGGAAAGCCCCACAGTACTTTTGTTGACGCAACCACTGCAGCAAGTGAAGAGTATCGTGAGTTCTGGGCAAAACTTAGACGTGGTGAGTTTGACAGCAATCAATACAAGCGTGTTGGCAAGGGCGGTAAAGAAGTTTGGCTACAGGCAAGCTACAATCCCATCCGCGACCTAAATGGAAATGTGGTTAAAGTCGTTAAATTTGCAACCGATGTAACGGAATCTGCCAAAGTAAGCCAAAGTTTAGCAAGGGCTGTCAAAGAAATTAATCATGTTGTAGAGCTCACTCAAAACAATGACCTCTCTGAGCGTGTTAGCCTATCTGGTAAAACTGACAATATGCTGAACTTAAGTGAAGGTATCAACGCCTTGATAGACGGCATGGTCAACATTGTGACGCATGTTAAAGAAGCCGGAGAAACAATCAACACTGCTGCTGGTGAAATTGCAGCAGGTAATTCTGATTTATCACAACGCACCGAAGAACAAGCATCTTCTTTAGAGCAAACGGCCGCTAGTATGGAGCAACTTGCATCAACCGTGAAAGCCAGTGCTGAAAACTCAAAAGTCGCTAACGACCTTGCTAATTCTGCATCTAGCGTCGCACTGCAAGGGGGGCATGTCGTCGCTGATGTGGTGACTACCATGAATTCAATTAGTGAGAGTGCCTCCAAAATTCATGACATTATTGGTGTGATTGACGGTATTGCTTTTCAAACTAATATTTTGGCGTTAAATGCTGCTGTTGAGGCTGCTCGTGCCGGTGAGCAAGGGCGTGGGTTTGCTGTGGTTGCTGCAGAGGTTCGTCAATTAGCTCAACGCTCAGCGGTTGCGGCCAAAGAAATTAAGCAGTTAATCACCAACTCGGTTAATCAAGTCTCAGACGGTACAAAGCTAGTTGAGAAAGCTGGGCATACCATGGATGAGGTTGTTAGCTCAGTTAAAAAAGTCACTGAAATTATGAATGAGATTAACCAAGCAACCCAAGAGCAAAGCACAGGTATTGATCAAGTGAATGAAGCTGTTACCCAAATGGATGAAGTGACGCAGCAAAACGCTGCATTGGTTGAACAAGCGGCGGCAGCTGCTGAGTCATTGCTTCATCAGTCTGATAGCTTAATGGAGGCTGTTAACATATACAAACTGCAGACCAAGCACAAGGCCAATTACTCCAACTCGCTTAATCAATAGGATAAAAATACTCAAATGATTGCCTAGGTAAATCTTGCTTGATAGTGCTCTAGGCGCCAGCCCATAACCTTTAATATCTACCAACCTTACATTTTTTTAAGGTTCATTAATATTTTGTATCATTAACAATATATTTATTCAGTAAATGGCAGTCTGTTTGTATACCCTTAAACACACTAAGTTTATGATCTGTAATATTCATCCATACACTTTAATGCAAGTGTAGCCGTATTTGTTAACGTATCTTTTGAAGCACCATCTTTCGCTTTCAATGCCATGCCCTGTATGAGCGTCGTGAAGTACTCGGCTAATATAGTGGGGTCTGCCGCTTCACTCAGTTGATTGTCATGCTTAGCCTTTATAAATCGATCTACCCAAACTTGCTTGTATGCAATACGGAGTTCTTTTAGATGCTCTCCATGTTCAGAATGTTCTGGTGAGGTATTAATCGCAGAGGTAATCACTAAACAAGTGTTTGGATTTTCATTGCTTGAAAATAGCTTAAGACACTCCTGCAGTGCTCCTTCAACCGCTAATGCTATGTTTGGCGTGTTGTTTAACACCTTAAGCTGGCCATTCACAACAATTGGCATGTAGTTAGATACCACTTCTTTAAAAATGCTGTCTTTATTGCCAAATGCTGCATATAAGCTGGGGGCTTTCATCCCTATCGCGTTAATAAGGTCAGCCATCGTCGTGCCTTCGTAGCCTTTTTCCCAAAAAACATACATGGCTTTAGTTAAAGCCTCATCTTTATTAAACGTTCTTGGACGCCCTGCTACCGCCATTTTATTACCTTTACTCTTTCGTATTTATAAATAATATAACATGGATTACATATTATTGTTGACTTTGAGTTAAATTGAATGAAATAATGTAACTTGGATTACATTATTTAAACAAGGAAAATTATCATGGCATCACATCAAGGGAAAGTTGCATTCATTACAGGCGCAAATCGTGGTATTGGCTTTGAAACTGCTAAAAAGTTAGGTGAGTTAGGAATAACTGTTGTGTTGGGCGTACGAAGCGTGTCTAAAAGCCAAATAGCCTTAGAGTCACTGATAGCACAAGGAATTAAAGCTGACATTGTTCATTACGATGCAGATGATGAGGCAACAAATGACGAAGTATTTAACTACTTAAATAATCAATATGGAAAATTGGATATTTTAGTTAACAATGCCGGCATTCTTCTTGAAGGTATTATGGGTAAAAACACCAGTAGCTCTATCAGCCAAGAGACACTTAACCATACATTCAATACTAATTTATTTGCCGTTATTTCATTAACGCAAAAACTATTACCTTTAATTAAAAAATCAGATGCTGGTCGAATCGTTAATTTATCTAGCATCCTAGGTTCATTAACTTTGCATAGCATGGAAAACTCTCCAATAGATCCTGCAAAAGCATTTGCTTACAATGCTTCAAAAACTGCCTTGAACGCATATACCATTCACTTAGCAAGCGAGTTGAAAGGTAGCGGCATAAAAGTTAACTCGGCACATCCAGGCTGGGTTAAAACAGCACTAGGCGGCACAAATGCACCGATGCAAATCGAGGACAGCTATAAAACATCCGTGCGCTTAGCTACATTGGCTAATGATGGCCCTACTGGCGGCTTTTTCCATGAGGGAGACACCTTACCTTGGTAAGCATTTCCAACCAATACAGAGGGTTAATATTTGCTGTACTGATGTCGTTCAGTACAGCGCTTACAGTGTCGGCAGCAATTACTTATATCCGACAGGAATCGATGAGTAATTTTTTAAGTATATGGCTTTCATCGTTTATTACGGCATGGCCAATCGTATTTATATCAATATTAGTGATAGCGCCACAAATTAATAAAATTTTGGATAAATTGGTTAATCAATCCATCAATCGTGATTTGCAAGCGAAAAAATAAATAGATTGAAAATAAGGAGTAAGAAATGACAAAAGTAGCGGTAGTGTTTCATAGTGGCTATGGTCACACAATGAAACAAGCAGAGTCGGTAGCCAAAGGAGCAAACGCTACGTTAATTAACATTGACGCTGAAGGGAATATCACAGATGCTGAATGGGAAACGCTCCATCAGGCAGATGCCATTATTTTTGGCTCACCCACCTACATGGGAACAGTCACTTGGCAGTTCAAGAAGTTTGCCGACGCCTCATCTAAAGCTTGGTTTACACAGCAATGGAGAAACAAAATAGTCGGTGGCTTTACTAACTCCGCCAGCATGAACGGTGATAAACATTCAACGATTCATTACTTTATTACATTAGCAATGCAACACTCTGGGATTTGGGTCGGCACAGGGTTAATGCCATCGAACACAAAAGCCGCAAAGCGGGATGACGTTAACTATATAGGATCATTTGCTGGCGCAATGATGCAAACCCCTTCAGATGCTGACGTAGCAGAAGTGAATATCGGTGACCTAGAAACAGCAAAACTCTTTGGTGAAAATATTGCAGAGGTGGCGAGTAAGTTTAACTTCGCCAAGTCACGCTAAAAAGATGCAAATGCCAAACCTCATTAAGGTAGATTAATGCATTGAGTGTTGCGACTCACTTTTTGGGTAAACCCTTACGAGCACAATACGTGGACCGGCCATTTTTTTGATTACTACAACAAACTGATCAAACTCGATGCGCTGACCCTCTTTAGGCAACTCTGCAAGCTTCCAAAGTACCAACCCTGCCACAGTATCAGCTTCTACCGACTCAATATCGATGCCCAGCGTACGCTCCAAGGTATTAATGGGAATAGTGCCTTTACCTAACAACGATCCATCATCAAGCTTTGTCCATTCACTTTGCGACTGCCTAAACTCATCGCGAATATCGCCAACCAATGCAGTCAGCAAGTTATCTAAGGTAATAAATCCAATCGGAGGGTTATTTTCATAAGCAACAATCGTTAAATGTGGCGCACCTTGCTGGAGCTGACGGAACAACTCCGTGGCGAAAATATCTGGAGAAACCAACTTCACAGGACGCAGTAAGCTTTGTATGTCAGTAAAGTTGACATCCTTGCTTAATGCGATAAAGAGATCTTTAATATGAACAATTCCCTTTACTTGACCATCATTTGCTATAAATGGGTAACGACTATAACGATGTTGTGCAATACGCGCTAAATTAGTTTTAAAAGACTCGCTTTCTAGCAATACTGCAGCATCTTGGAATGGGTGCATTAAGTCTGATACTTTAAGCGCTCTGAAATCAATAGCCTGCGCTATCACTTTCCACTCAGTCGAGTTAAATTGCTCTGTAGGACGGGAGCTTCTAAGTATCAACTTCAACTCTTCAGGCGAATACTGCGCATCATGCCCGTCTTTAGCTTTCAGCTTTAAAGTGGCAATCACCACAGCAGAACTTTTGTTGAGCAACCAAATCGCTGGAAACATAATCCAATAAAAAGCATACAACGCAGGTGCCGTCCAGAGTCCAACGCGCTCAGCCATGCGAATCGCTAACGTTTTAGGAACCAACTCACCTAAAACAATATGTAGATATGAAATAGTGAAAAAAGCAATGACGAAGGCAATGCCGTGAATCAATTTTTGACTTGTTATTCCAATTTGGGACAATGCCGGCTCAATCAGCGCCGCAAAGGCTGGCTCACCAACCCAACCTAGTCCTAATGAGGCAAGGGTAATGCCTAACTGACATGCTGAAAGATACTCATCTAAACTACCGTGCACTTTGGCTAGCATACGTCCCCGCCAGCCTAAATTTTTGGCAATAGCTCTTACACGGGTACTACGTAACTTAACCAGGCCGAATTCGGCCGCAACAAAAAACCCATTAAGAATTACTAAAAGAAATGCGACAAAAACTAAAAATAAGTTACCACTCATATATGGCCAAACACTGGCATTTACCTAGATATAAAACTAGACACATTCTGCACTATTTTTAGTTTTTAACCTACTTTTAAGGGCAGTTCATTATTTATGTGAGCGATTTTCCAACAAATCAACACCATATTTGATGGTTTAGTCCACATTTAGGGTTTAATTAGGTTTTTAATCCAGCTTGTTGAAGGCTCAGGTTTACTATATAAGTAACCTTGATGAATCACCTCTGCTCTTGCATTCAAAAATTCAGCTTGCTCTTGAGTTTCAACACCTTCAGCCACCACGTTTAATTTCATGTGTTTAGCAATTGCCAACACAGACTCAACCAGAGCAGCATCATCTGGGTCAGTTGGCGCATCCTGAACAAAGGTTTTATCGATCTTTAATTCATGAATCGGAAGGCGCTTTAAATGACTTAGTGAAGAATATCCTGTACCAAAATCATCAAGCGAGAAATGAATCCCTAATAAAGTAAGTTCCGTCATTTTAGAAATCACTTCACTAATATTATCAATCACCAATCCCTCAGTTACCTCAAGCGTTAAGTGTGTTGGGTCTGCGCCAGTGTCAGCAAGAATCTTTTTAATGCTGGCAACAAAACCACGCTGGCGGAAATGTCTTGGACTAATATTGACAGAAATTCTCAGCGGCAAACTGTAAACATCTTGCCCAGCCAAGATTCGGCAAGTTTGAGTGAGCACCCAAACATCCACATCTACAATCAAATCAGTCTCTTCGGCCACAGGAATAAATAAAGAAGGGGGCACCAAGCCTCGTTCAGGGTGTTGCCAACGCACTAATGCCTCTGCACCAACAACCATACCAGCAGCATTCACCTGCGACTGTAGATAGAGCATCAACTCACCAGCAGGTATCGCCATACGCAGTTCACGCTCGATTTTGAAGCGCTGCTCAGCCACACTTGCCATCGACTGCTCAAACATAATGCTCTGGTTTCCACCATTCTGCTTAGCTCGATGCATGGCCGTATCTGCACGACGAAACACATCACCAGCTTTATCTTCTGTATTGATTGGAAAGGTAGCAATGCCTATGCTACTGGAAGCTGATATCTCATCTTCACCTAGCTGAATGGGAAACTTCAAAGCAATTTGAATCTTATCTGCCAACTGATGTGCAGCAGCATCTATATCAAGGGGATGGCTTGTATTGTTTTTAATTAACACAGCAAATTCATCTGCAGACATTCTTGCCAGCACACCCTCCGCCTCAATCAGAGGCTTGAGGCGGTCTGCTACTAAACATAGCAACATATCGCCAACAGCATGCCCACGCGCATCATTGAGCGTTTTAAAGCGGTCAAGATTGAGCAATATCAGTGCGCCTTTGCAACCTCCACTTTTACATTGTGATAAAGATTGATTCAGGCGGTCAATCTGCAATGAGCGGTTAGGTAGTCCAGTCAAAGAGTCGTAGTAGGCCAATCGATGCAACTCACCGCGACTCACTTCCTTCTCTTCATAATCCTGAAAGAGCAAACAAACCAACATTGTTGCGACTGGGTAAAACAGCATGATGGTTGGCCCCAATTCCTTATCAACCTGAAGACCAATGCCATCAGGTAAACATAAGAACAGTAGCAACATAATGCCGTGCACCAGTAACCCCGCGCCCAGTAGCGGAAGAGCCTTTAATGAGCCACCCACGCTTTTTCGATAATAGTAATAGGCAACGCCAATTAATGTGGCCACCGTAATGACGGTCACCCCCACGTACATACCAGCACCACCCAGCCAAACTCTGAACCCACCAATAATCACGGCACTTATCATTGCCGAGATTGGACCTCCGAACATACCAACTACAAACAAAATAATTGATCGTCCGTCAAAAATCACGCCATTACCATACTGAACAGGCGTCATCATGCCAATCACACCAGCAATGCCGAATAAAACCCCAAATAGTAAGGTATGCGTTAATTGATTTTTCTTATTGCGAGATAATGTGATTTGATAAATGGCCGTGAGCGCGACGAGCAAAGCGGTGTTGTGAATCAGCTCAATAAAAAACATTGCATTCCTTTTAAGACAAGCCAAGTGTAGTGGGGACACATATTAACTGATTTGATCCGACTTAAATTAAGTGGCACATGAAAAATTTAGACACATGCACCCTTACCGAAACCAGATTGCCGCACATGGCTGATACCCGCAGTCTTGTTACTACATAATACTTACGATTTTATCGTCTATGTAATAGATGAGCTTTGCATTAGCAACAGCTTAATTTGCCAAAAGCCTACTCTCTAGCAATATTTTTGCTTTTTGCGTTACTTAATTTAGGCTTAAGAAGCTAGATTTAATCTTAAAATTGAGCGTGTTGTTATCTACATTCTCTTGCTATTGAATATAGATATATTCCATATTTGATATCAAAAAAATTAAATAAAATGATGTATCCAATTAAATCTTATATCTTATTTAAGAATAAAGTTTTATGATAACCCTATGATTCACATGAATAAAACCCATACTGTTGGTAGGGGTTTAGGAGTGGCAATCTGGTGAGCAAATACAATAAAACGAAGCCTATACCATGACTAATGATAGTCGTGATATGAAGCGCACGGATGACCGCTTTCGTCAGATAGTCGAAGCGGCGCCTAATGCCATGGTCTTGGTCGGCAAGTCTGGCCTCATAGAAATGGTGAACACGCAGGCTGAGAAAATCTTTGGCTACAATCGTGCTGAGCTCTTAGGGCAATCGATTGACTGCCTGCTTCCTGAACGTTTCCGACATCACCACCCACAGCATCGTGCTTCATTCTTTTCAGACTTACAGCCAAGAGCAATGGGCATCGGACGTGACTTGTACGGTCGCCGCAAGGATGGTAGCGAGTTTCCAGTAGAAGTTGGCCTGAATCC
>Ga0066433_1000150_pt1 | contig 14244 bp, 10 predicted proteins | sample LakWasMet49_LOW8_2_FD_59521 | JGI IMG/M metagenome (GOLD analysis project Ga0066433, IMG submission 59521) | Freshwater sediment methanotrophic microbial communities from Lake Washington under simulated oxygen tension - Sediment Metagenome 49_LOW8 | ecosystem: Environmental > Aquatic >... | reverse complement strand
CGATGCCAATGTGGAAGCCCTGCTTAAACAATTACCCGGCGTTGAAATTTCACCCGAAGGTAAAATTACGGTTAACGGGAAGGAAGTCAGTAATATTTTGGTTAACGGCAAGCCCTTTTTTGGCAAAGACGGTAAAATTGCCACGCAAAATCTTCCGGCTGAAATCATTGATAAAGTACAGGTGGTAGATACTAAAACTAAATCAGAAGAAATCTCAGGCGAAGCTTCAAGCTCGCAGGATAAAACCATCAATCTTACCATTCAGGAAGATAAAAACAAAGGGTTCTTTGGCAAAGTGGTTGCCGGGCGAGGCTCAGATAAACGCTATGAATCGAGTTTGCTGCTGAATTATTTCAAAGGCGAAAGGAAAATCAGTCTGCTGGCTTCTTCCAACAATATCAATTCAGTAGGGTTTTCTATGGATGAGATTTTTGATAATATGGGTGGAGGCCGTAATAATTCTATGTATTATGATGATGAAACTGGCAGTTTTGGGATTAATGATATGCGATTTGGCGGTGGACAAGGAATTACAAAATCAAATCTAGTAGGCGCAAATTATCAGGACAAATGGTTCAAAAAACTAGATACCAACGGAAGTTACTATTTCGCTAATGCCGAATCGGAAAACGCGAACAGAACCAACCGAATTAATTTATTACCTACCGGAAAAACATTCACTAATTCAAATTCTTTTACCAACAACATCAACAACAGCCACAATGTGAGCTTTGATTTTGAAATCCCGTTAGATTCAACAGCCACTATAGTGGTGAGCCCAAAATTTATTAAAAGCTTATTTAAAAACCGCTATAAAAGTGACCAACATACGACTGATGAAGCTTCGAATGAACTGAACAGTAGCAATAATAACGATTATGGTGAAAATGAAAGTTCCAGTTTTTCAATGAATGCCAGTTTTAGTAAGCAGTTTAAAAAGAAGAAGCGCGGCATGGTCATCAATTTTAATACAGAAAATAAGCAACAAGATAATTTTCTTAGCACTAATTCGGCCACTTTGTTTGCGGATGCTTCGCTTAACGATATCAGAAAGCAGAACAAATTTGAAAAAGACAAAAGTGATTATGTCAAATTAGAAGTTCGCTATGGGGAACCTTTAACCGATTCGCTGCGACTAAGTCTGACTTCAGAGGTAAGCTACCGAAAAACCAAAAACAACTTTGCTACTTTTGATTTTGACAACGGTACGAATGCCTATTCTGATTTTAACGACGAACAATCTAATCAAACCAGTTCAAGAGCCACCACTTATTTTCCGTCTACCGGAATTATAGTAGGGAAATCAAAATTAAACGGAAGAATCAATATCGGTCCGGAATTTACCAAGTTTGAAGCGCAGTCCGATTATTTAGGGACCACTACACACAGGAATAAAAATTATGTTTTTCCAAGAGTTACGGGGTATGTTAGTTACAATATTGATAAGTCAAGATCAATCTATGCCAATTATAATTTTACTACCGCACTTCCCGAAGCCAGTCAGGTACTGCCTATAGAAAATCTGGCTAATCCTCTGAATACGATAGTTGGAAACGAAAATCTACGTCCGATTCAGCGCCACAATGTTTATTTCAATTTTAATAATTATGATTATGCCAGTCGATCGGGCTATTATTTGTATTCCGGTTTTTATTTAACCAAAGATGCCGTAGTTTCTTCAACCGTTTATGATGCTAATTTTAAATCGGTTACCACTTTTGAAAATGTAGATAAAGGAGTGATGGCTTACTTTGGTGCGAGTTGGAACAAATCATATAAAAAAGAAAAACGCATGTTGCGTTTCGGTACCGGAATGGATTTTAATTACAATCTGGATCAGGGATTAACTAACGCGGTTTTATATGAATCCAAAAATTTTGAAATTAATCCAAAAGTGAATCTGACCTGGAGTATTGATAAATTAATCACTATTTCGTCAAGCTATCGGTACTCTTATAACACTACAGATTATAAAAATTATATCATAGAAAATGCCAACACTTTTAAACACAATGGCAAAATCGAAATCACGTCCTATTTTCCAAAGAATTTTGTGATTGGAAGCGACTTTGGTTATACCTATAATTCAGGCATAGCCGAAGGCTTTAAGAAAGATTTTTATTTATGGAATGTGAGTTTGGGATACAACTTTTTCAAAGACCAACTGTTAGCTAAAGTTAAAGTGTATGACCTGCTCGATCAAAATTTAAGCAGCAAACGAACCATAACCTCCACAGCTATTATTGATGCTGAAAATACCGTCCTAAAACGTTACGTGATGTTCTCTTTGACTTATAAACTGGAAAAATTTGCCGGGAAAAAGAAAGAGGAAGGTGGTATGTTTATGGAAGATTAATAAAAAAATCCCGGTCAATTTGGCCGGGATTTTTTATTTGTATGAAGAGATAGTTTAAGTTTACCAACCACCGCTGGCACCACCGCCTGAGAATCCGCCACCACCAAATCCGCCACCGAATCCGCCGCCACCAAAACCTCCTCCAGAGGAACCACCGCCAAATCCGCCGGAAGAACCAAATCCACCGCCACGGCCTAAGCTGCTTAACAAAATAATATCTGCCAAATCAAGACCTCCGCTGCGTCCGCCGGAGTTACCACCGCCACCATTTTTTTTGTTTTTGGCAATGATAACAATAATCACAATTACGATGATAATAATAGGAACGATAGGAAAGTCACTCTCTTTTTTCTTGGCTTGCTTTCTTTCACCTTTGTATTTTCCTTTAACAACCTCAATAATCGCGTCTGCGCCTTTGTCTAAACCATTGTAGTAACTGCCGGCTTTGAATTCAGGGACAATGACATAATCAATAATTTGCCCGCATGTTGCAGCAATCAGTTTGTCTTCTAAACCATAACCGGGACGGATGCTTATTTTTCGATCATTCTTTGAAATTAAAATAAACACACCATTGTCTTCTTTGGCCTGACCAACACCCCATTTTTGCGCCCAATTGGTTGAAACCACATCAATGCTTTCGCCCTTTAAATCAACGATAGTTGCAATGACAATTTGGGTGGAGGTGGAGTCCGAATAGCGAATGAGCTTTTCTTCTAATTGCGTTTTTTCTTCCGGTTTTAACAGATTGGCATAATCGTAAATCGAGGTCTGAAAATCGGGTTTTTCGGGAATGGTAAATTGAGCAAAACCAATATGAGACACTAAAACACAAACGAAAAGCATTAGGATTTTAGGTATAGTAAATAACTGTTTCATTATCCTTTTGATATTTCGTTGGAAAGTTCGTTGGTGTCATCACTTTGATGCGGGAAATGGGTTTTAAGTTGCTCGCCGGCTTTTAAAATGCCATCGATTAAGCCTTGCTTGAAATTTCCGTTTTTGAAGTGCGCGACCATAATGTCTTTGGTAGTATCCCAAAAATCGGCAGCCACTTTTTTATCAATCCCTTCATCGCCGCAAATGGCAAATTGCTTGCTTTTAACGGCCAAGTAAATCAACACGCCGTTGCGCTCCTGAGTTTGTTGCATTTGGAGTTGGTTGAAAACCTCCACAGCTCTGTCAATAGGAGCCATGGAAGTTTCTTTTTCTATGTGTACTCTGATTTCTCCCGAAGTATTTTTCTCGGCGATACCAATAGCATGCACAATTTCCTGTTCTTCTGCCGTAGTTAAAAAATCTTCTACTTTAGACATGACCGTCAATTAGAATTTTACTTCTACCGGTTTATCAGCACCTTCCACCGATTGGAAATAGGCTTTTTCTTTGAAACCGAACATACCGGCAAACAAGCTGTTTGGGAATGTTTTGATGTGTGTGTTATACGGTTTAACCGCTTCGTTAAAACGAGTTCTGGCGGTTAAGATTTGATTTTCTGTACTAGCCAACTCTCTTTGTAAATCCAGAAAATTTTGATTCGCTTTCAATTCAGGATAACGCTCAACAGAAACCAATAATCTTGATAATGATGATGAAACTCCGGATTGTGCTGAATTAAAGGCAGCCAATTGTTCCGGGGTAATGTTGGTTGGGTCAACCGTTACTGCAGTGGCTTTGGCACGAGCTTCAATCACAGCGGTTAAAGTGCTTTTTTCAAAATCGGCGGCACCTTTTACAGTGTTCACCAAGTTGCCAATTAAATCATTTCTTCTTTGGTAAGACGTTTGCACATCTCCCCAGGATTGCTCCACGGTTTGGCCTAATTCAACAGCCGTATTGTTAATTCCTTTCACCCAGCTGTAAATTCCAAAAATCACAACTACGGCAATAATCCAAGGTAAAAATTTTTTAAAGTTCATTTTCGTTTTATTTAAGGTTTATTATTTGTTTTAAATTATTTTGAATGTTACAAAAAATCAATGTTAAAGTTGATTCTTTATGTTGAGCAATTGCATTTTTACGCCTTCGAGTTTGCTGATGATTTCAAACTTATCGAGGGTTTTCTTTTGACCTTCTTTCAAATGAATTCGGGCGCCATCCAGCGTAAAACCGCGTTCTTTTACCAAATGATAAATCAATTGCAAATTCTTCACATCTTCGGGAGTGAACATTCGGTTGCCTTTGGCGTTTTTCTTTGGTTTAAGAATGTCAAATTCTTTGTCCCAAAAACGGATTAAGGAGGCGTTCACACCAAAAGCTTTGGCTACTTCGCCAATGCTGTAATACCGTTTTCCTTCTTTTAACTCTATCTGCATAGTGTTTGTTTTATAGTGAAAACAACCGATTTACATTAATCCAGCGATTGATTTTCCTGATTAGCTACTTTTGAAATGGCTGTGTATTCAGCAGCCGAAATATTGCCGTAATAAAAATTCAACGGGTTTACGACCTTCCCGTCTTTGTGTACTTCGTAGTGCAGGTGAGGTGCTTCACTTCTTCCGGTGCTGCCCACATAACCAATAACATCGCCGCGCTTTACACGTTGTCCGGCTTTGCATTTGTATTTGCTTAAATGTCCGTACAGGGTTAAATATCCATAACCATGACTGATTTCAATATGATTTCCGTAACCCGATTTCGAGTTGTCGGCATTTTTTACCACGCCGTCACCGGTGGCAAAAATGGGAGTGCCGGTTGAAGCGGTAAAGTCCATGCCTTCGTGCATTTTGCGTACTTTGGTAAACGGGTCGCTGCGGTATCCAAATCCGGAAGCGATGCGTTTTAACTGTTCGTTTTTAACCGGTTGAATAGCTGGAATGGCAGCCAGTAATTTATTTTTTTCCTTAGCCAGTTTCAAAATCTCATCCAATGATTTGGACTGAATTGCCAATTCTTTCGAAATCACATCTACACGTTTCGCGGTGTTTATTACCAATTCTGAATTGTCAAAACCTTCCAGTTCTTTATAACGGTTCACACCACCAAAACCGGCTTTTCGTTGTTCGGCAGGAATGGGTGAGGTATTGAAATAGGCTCGGTAAATATTGTTGTCGCGGTCTTCAATATCGGTCAAAACTTCATCTACCTGATCCATTTTTTTGTTCAAAAGAGCATATTTCAATTTCATGGTTTCAATTTCGCGTGCCTGTAAACGGTCTTTCGGAGTTTCTAAAAAGGAAGAATTCAGTAAAACCACAAAACACAAAAATCCAAACAGCGCAGAAGCAAGTATAAACAAACCGGCATAACCTATCTTTTTGGATAGTTTTGGTTTTATTTTTCGGTAAGCCAAACTTTCGGTATCGAAATAATACTTTACTTTTTTCGCCATCTTTTATTTTATACTATTTTTGTGCAAGTTTGAAGAAAACAATGGTTATACGAACAAATTTAGCAAATGTTTCAGTCATACCCTAAAATTTCTTTAAAGTGGATTTGGTTATTTGTGAATTCGGTTATTCGAAGTCAAATAACCCGATTCCAGATAACCGAATAAACAACAAAAATGAAATCACAAGACATCCGAAAAGCCTATCTACAATTTTTTGAAAGCAAAGGTCACTTAATTGTGCCTTCAGCTCCAATCGTCCTTAAAGATGACCCAACCCTGATGTTCAATAACTCAGGTATGGCACAGTTCAAAGAATACTTTTTAGGAAACGGAACTCCAAAAAGCAAAAGAATAGCCGATACGCAAAAATGTCTTCGGGTGTCAGGAAAACACAACGACTTGGAGGATGTAGGTTTTGATACCTACCACCACACCATGTTTGAAATGCTGGGCAACTGGTCGTTTGGTGATTACTTCAAAAAAGAAGCTTTAGCTTGGGCTTGGGAATTTTTGACGGAGGTTTTAAAATTAGACAAAGACCGTTTATATGTTTCCGTTTTTGAAGGTAATCCTGATGAGAACGTTCCGTTTGATCAGGAAGCTTGGGATATTTGGAAACAATATGTTCCGGAAGACCGCATCATTTTAGGAAATAAAAAAGACAACTTCTGGGAAATGGGCGATCAAGGTCCTTGTGGTCCGTGTTCCGAAATCCACATCGATTTGAGAACTGATGCCGAAAGAGCAGCCGTTTCAGGGCGCAGTTTGGTGAATGCTGACCACCCGCAGGTAGTGGAAATTTGGAACAACGTATTCATGGAATTCAATCGTAAAGCCGATGGTTCCCTTGAAAAATTACCAGCTCAGCACGTTGATACCGGAATGGGATTTGAGCGTTTGTGTATGGCAATGCAAAAAGTAACCTCCAATTATGACACCGATGTGTTTACGCCACTGATTGCAAAAGTGGAGGAAATCACCGGATTAAAATATACGTCCAACGAAGTAAAAAATATATCAGAAGAACAAAATAAAACAAATATTGCGATTCGTGTAATTGTTGACCACGTTCGTGCGGTAGCCTTTGCTATTGCTGATGGACAGTTGCCATCTAACACGGGAGCTGGTTATGTCATTCGCAGAATTTTGCGACGCGCCATTCGTTATGGTTTTACATTTTTGAATACCAAGGAGCCTTTCATTAACAAGTTGGTGGAAGTTTTAGCGAATCAAATGGGTGAGTTCTTTCCCGAAATTAAATCGCAACAACAATTGGTTACCAATGTTATCCGTGAGGAAGAAGCTTCTTTCTTAAGAACGCTTGACCAAGGATTGCAGTTGTTAGAAAATGTAGTAGCTCAAACCAAAGGAAATGAAGTTTCGGGAGCTAAAGCTTTTGAATTATATGATACTTACGGTTTTCCAAAAGATTTAACCGCTTTGATTCTGAAAGAAAAAGGCATGTCGTTTAACGAAAGTGAATTCGATGCTTCAATGCAGGAGCAAAAAAACCGTTCCCGCGCGGCTTCGGAAGTGTCGACAGAAGATTGGTCGGTACTAATTCCGGGTAATGTGGAAACGTTCGTGGGTTACGACAAAACCGAAAACGAAGTCAAGATTACTCGTATTCGTAAAGTAGACAGCAAGAAAGATGGTGTTTTATACCAAATCGTTTTAGATAATACGCCTTTCTATCCGGAAGGAGGAGGGCAAGTTGGTGATAAAGGAACCTTGGTTTCGGCCAATGAAATTATTGAAATCATCGACACCAAAAAAGAAAACAACCTGATTTTACATTTTGCAAAACAACTGCCCGAAAATGTAAACGCAGCTTTCGTAGCGAAAGTGAATACCGATTTGAGAACATCAACATCCAAAAATCACTCGGCTACCCACTTGATGCATTTGGCTTTACGAACCATTTTGGGAACTCATGTCGAACAAAAAGGTTCGTTGGTAAATCCAAATTATTTACGTTTTGACTTCTCCCATTTTGCCAAAGTAACTGATGAAGAAATCAGAAAAGTAGAAGACTTTGTCAATGCCAGAATTGAAGAGCAATTACAATTAGTAGAACACAGAAATATTCTGATACAACAAGCGATGGAACAAGGAGCTATGGCATTGTTTGGAGAAAAATATGGCGATACGGTTCGTATGATTGAGTTTGGTGATAGCAAGGAACTTTGTGGTGGAATTCATGTGAAAAACACTGGTGAGATTTGGCATTTCAAAATCATTTCGGAAGGAGCAGTAGCCGCGGGAATCCGTCGTGTGGAAGCGATTACCGGTGATGCCGTGAAAGAATACTTTACGCAACATGAAAACATTTTAACCGAAATCAAAGAAACTCTGAAAAACCCTCAGGATGCCTTGAAAGCAGTAGTGTCGTTGCAGGAAGAGAATGCCAAGCTAAAAAAACAAATCGAGCAATTATTAAAAGAAAAAGCTAAAGGACTAAAAGGCGAACTAGCTTCCCAAATACAAGAAATCAATGGTGTTAAATTCTTAGCTACGCAAGTCGATTTGAATCCGGAAGGAGCAAAAGATTTGGTGTATGAATTAGGCACTTTGGGTACTAATTTATTCCTTCTTTTGGCCACAGCCGAAGACGATAAACCAATGTTAACCTGCTATATTTCAAAAGAATTGGTAGAAAGCAAAGGAGTAAACGCAGGACAGGTCGTTCGCGAATTAGGGAAGTACATCCAAGGCGGCGGCGGCGGACAACCTTATTTTGCCACAGCCGGAGGAAAGAATGCAGCCGGAATCAAAGAAGCTATAGAAAAGGCAGTAGATTTCATCAAGTAATTTTCAAGTAATCTATAAAATAAAACCCTTTCAATGCTAAATTGAAAGGGTTTTATTGTGCCATTAGACGCCGTAAAGTGCTATAGAACAGAAATATTTGCCGTATATCGAAATACTTTTTTGTTTCTATAGTGCTTCTCTACATTTGAAATGTATTAGAAAAATCCCAAATTTATCTGTACCCCAAATATACCTACTATGAGAAGTGCTGTAAAATTACTTTGTATTGTCGCCATTGTAAGCTTAACTCTTGCTTCTTGTTCAACTGACAGCAATTCAAATCAATCAAAATTATTGAAAAGATTAGTGGAAGTTTCCAATGACGGTTCTTCAACCGAATCTTTATTTACGTATGACGGAAACAAAATTATAAGTAGTAACAGTGAGGCTAAAACGACTGAATTCACGTATGCCAATAATTTGATTACAAAGATAGTTGAGGTTGATAATGCGACACTAGTTCAAAATAAATTAGACTATACGTATAACAACAATCAATTAGTGAAAGTGGTTTCTTCAACAAATTATGAAATGCATTTTGTTCATAATGCTAACGGTACTGTTGCTTATGAAAAAACTACCAAAGATTCAGCTAATAATGAAGTAATGCTTTTTCACGGGGTTTTATATTTTGAAAACGGAAATCTGATAAAAGACGAAAGAACCTTTGATGATACTGCAGTTACTGTAAAATCAACACAAAAAGTAACGTATCAATATGATTCGAAAAGTAATCCATTGGCTAATATACTTGGATTTGATAAACTTTTAGACCAGTTTGCAGCTTTGTCTGCCAACAATATTGCTGCGATGTACAAAGAGTCCACTATCAATTACTTAGATACTGACCAAGTTATTTCAGAAAGCAACGTTTATGAAAGTGCTCTTAAATACGATTCGGATAATTACCCTTCAGAAATAGTTTCAGAAAAACCAGTTTTTGGCACTGAAAATTCAAATCATTTAAAATCACAGTTTTTTTATAATTAATTTCAGTTAGTTTTGTACTAAAGTATCTGAATTAGTATGCAATTTTCTACCAAAGTTCCTATTGCTAAAAACAATCATCCTATTGATTACCAGTCAGGAATAGTGTCTTTAGGTTCCTGTTTTGCCGAAAATATCGGAGCTAAATTCGATTACTTTAAATTTCAAAATTCGGTTAATCCTTTTGGTATTATCTTCAATCCGGTTGCTATCGAAAAACTGGTGACAAGAGCTGTTAACCAACAATCTTTTACTGAAAAAGATATTTTCTTTCACAACGATTTATGGCATTGTTACGAGGTGCATTCAGTATTAAGTCATCCTGATAAAGCAACTTTCTTAGCAAATTTAAATCAAAAAGTATCCGATTTTCATCTTCAAATTTTCAAATCAACACATTGTCTGATTACGTACGGCACCTCGTGGGTTTATAAAGGAAAAACTTCCAATGAAGTAGTCGCCAATTGCCATAAAGTACCGCAAAACCAATTTGAGAAAGAAATTCTTTCGGTTTCCACCATAGAACATTCGATACAAAATACCCTCAATTTAATTCGAAAACTAAATCCAGTTTGTCAAGTCATCTTCACGGTTTCTCCGGTGCGCCACCTCAAAGACGGTTTTGCCGAAAACCAACGCAGTAAAGCGCATCTGATTGCAGCCATTCACCATTCACAATTTACCCTTCACCATTACTTCCCAAGCTACGAAATCGTGATGGACGAACTCCGCGATTACCGGTTCTATGCCGAAGACATGCTGCATCCCAATCAAATTGCCATCGATTATATCTGGGAGCGTTTTGCCGCCACGCATATTGCGGAACATAGTTTCCCGGTTATGGCTGAAGTAGACACTATTCAAAAAGGATTGGCGCATCGGCCTTTCAACCCTGATACCGAAAGTCATCAAAAGTTTTTGAGCAACCTTAATCAAAAGATTATCAAGCTTCAAGAGCAATTCCCACAGCTTCAATTTTAACAAAATACGTCATTTGCCGTATTTCCTCTAACGGGTTTTAAACATAGGTTTGCTATGTATTTAACAACCTGTATCATGAAAATTTTAAAAACTATTGTAGTACTCACTTTTCTTGTGATGTGTGCAACACCTGCCTTAGCTCAAAGGCCGGTACTTACGGATGAAGAAGAAGTTTCGAACACCGTAACCAAAGAAATCGACGAGGTATTTCATGCCGAAGATTTTACCAAAAGAAAGAACAAAAAATTTCCCGACATCAAAGGCACTATGGTCATAGACATTGGCGTGGTGCAAAATGGAAAAGTATCCTCGTTCTTTAAAGTAGACAGTGACATTAAAAATATCGACTTCATCAATTTTATGTCGGATTACATTCTGCAACACAAATTTCAATTCAAACTGCAAAAACAACAACGGTATAAAATACGCTATACCGCTACATTTTAACAACCTAACAATAAAAACAATAAGAACATGAAAAAAAGTACTTTAGTAATGATGACACTCGTTTTGGCGGTCACATTACCCGCAAATGCCCAATTTGGGAAACTATTAGGCAAAGGTAAAGGTGCCGGCAAAAAATCCGGAAGCTTTGCTACTGTCTGGGAATCTGAGTTTGATAACAAAGCCACACGTTTGGCGCTATGTGATGGAGACGGTCAGTATATTATCGGAACAGATGACAATTCGGCTTCCGTAATTGATGCCGATGGTAAAGCCATTTGGAACGGAGATTATAAAAAATTAACGACCAACAAAACCAATAATTCTGAATACCAATACACGATTTGGAAAGACAAAGGCGGTTATTTATTCCTTTTTGATAAAAGAAGTTTGGGAACCGACAGAGTTGCCGTGCTTGATTTAGCCACCGGAAAAGAATTATGGAATTCTGAATTATACCAAGATTTAATTCCAAAAGGCGGTGCCAAAACAGAAGAAGGAACCGATCAAGGCGAATTGGAAACGGTAAAATACATTGACGAATTAGATTCGTTTTTAATCTCACAAAGAAATTCAGTGATTTTGGTGAAAGCCAATACCGGAGAGAAAATTTGGGAAACCAACCGTTTCAAAGGGGGTGTGGGTAAATATGTATACGATGCCAAACGCAACGAAATCATTATGGTGAATTTCAAACCAACAGCTTTGGGCGCTTTGTTCTCCGGATTCAAAAATCAATTGGTGCGAATCAATGCCGCGAATGGCGATATTCTTTGGGATGCAACGTTTACAGGCTCTATCGAAAAAGAATTGGTAACCCGTCGAGCGATTATCGATTTGTGGATCAAAGGCGATAAAATCTTCATGTATCTAGACGGAATGAACGTGTACGATTACAACACCGGACAAAAAATATGGAATGTGAACTATGAAAACGATATGGGCGGTGCCAATGGCGGTTTGTTCAGTGGTGGAAAACGCTCTAAAATTTACAGAACCATTGCTGATCCTTTATTCACTGATGATGCGGTTTATATTGTAATCTTGGGAACGAGAGATAGAACCAAATATGTAGAAAAACACGATTTGAATTCCGGAAAATTAATCTGGGCTTCAGAAAAAATTACCGGCGCATTTTGTATGCCGAACATCTACAAAGCCAACGATAAAATTTTGGTACAAGTAGGTGGAAAAGTTCAGGTGCAGGAATATCGTTTGGAAGATTCATCAGGCGGAGTTGCCGGCGGATTGAGTGCTTTGGGTGGCTTTGGCGGCGGAAGTGTTAAACAATGGGTGCCTTACATCTATTGGGATTATAAAAATCAAAAGAATTCAGTGTTGTGTTTAGACGATAAAACCGGAACCACTGCTTGGCGCTCAGAGAAATTTGATAAAAGAATTACGGATTTGATTTTAGACAATAACAAAACAGTTTTTGTAGGTGATGGCGATGAGTTTTACAGCTATGATATTGCCAGTGGAAACCAATTGTACGATGTAAAACACAATGATGCCAAAGTGGGTAAAGCAACGGATGTAATCGATTTTGATGATAAAGTAGTAGTGCTTTCCGAAAAAGGATTGGCAGCTTACAACAAGAAAGATGGCTCACGTGCTTATGCTTCTGAAAAAATAAAAGGCGTAGATTATTTCTACCACATCGGTGATAATTATTTCTTAAGAGATCAAAGAAACAGCAAAAACATCATCTATGGTATTGATATGACTAACGGAGAAACTAAAGGTTCTGTACAGTCCAAAGGAAAAGGCGGAAGCCCAAAATATGGCGCCGGTATCGACATCACTGCTGACGGAGAATATATTTTTGCGTTCAAAGGCAGAAAAGTAGAAAAAATTAAAGTGAATAATTAATAGTTGTGGATTTTTTGGATAGGGGCTATGAATTGTATTTATAGCCCTTTTTTTAATCAAAATAATTATGAAAAAAGTACTATGTCTCTATGCTTTCTTTGTTCTTTTCTCTGTGAATGCTCAGCAAGTACAATGGGCGAGCAAAGCCATTAAATTTTCTTCCGATTTGGGTGGAAAACAAAACGGTGTCAAAAGAATTTTAGGAAGACCCGATGCTTTTCCGCAAGGAGGAGTGAGCCCCAATGCCTGGATGCCCAAAGACGCTTTAAGAGGTTATGAATGGGTAGAAGTGGGATTCGAAAACCCGCAAACGGTAAAACAGGTTGCCGTTTTTGAAAACTTAAATGCCGGTTGTGTGGTCAGAATTGGCGTTGATACCGGTTCAGGGAAATACCAAACGGTTTGGTCGCGGAAAGTAAATTATAAGACACCAACTTTCAAAGCAGCCATTCCCGCCGATAGGAAGTATTATTTCAAACGAAAAAGAAGAAAAATTCAGGAGGCTCCCGAAGTGCTCAATCCGGGTATAGAGAACGCTATATTGGAGAGCGCGGTTTCAGGTGTGGTGGCTGTTCGCGTCGAATTTAATTTTGCGCTCCTACCAGGACAAAAACAAATTGACGCTATCGGTATTTCAGATTCAGAAATTCCTTTGGATGCCAAAATCAATACTACAAAGGCTTTTGAAAGTTTGGCTTCGGCAGAAATTCTTTCGGTGGGCAATTTAACACCTTCCTGTGTGGTGGTTTCCGCAAACGGACAAAAACTCTATTTTACCGATGAGACCAACGACAAAGAAATCATCTATTCCTGTACCCAACAAAATGGCAAATGGAACACTCCGGTAGCAGAAAGCGACCTTTTGAATACGAACAACAGCTACAACTTTTTGGCAGCCTGCCAAGCTGATTTTTTCTTAAAAGGCGGCAAAAGTTTTAGCAAAGGAACCGGTGAAACGGGCTATGAGTTTTTGGATAAAAATTATCAACCCATTGGCTTGCTGAAAATTGCTGCGTATGCCAATTATGATGAAACGTCATCCGTCTCGATGACTGCAGATGCTAAAACGCTGGTCATGGGCATTGAAACCGATATGACGCAGGGCGGACACGATTTGTACTTCGCTACCAAAAAAGAAGACGGAACGTATAGTTATCTGCAAAATTTGGGAAAAGTGATTAATTCTGCCGGTGAAGAAGCTTCTCCTTGTTTGCTGTCAGACCAACGTACTTTGCTGTTCAGCAGTGATGGCTTCAGTTCGTTTGGCGATAATGATATTTATGTTTCCTACCGTTTGGATGATACCTGGAAAAAATGGTCGGCACCCCTTAATTTGGGTAGTAAGATAAATTCTAACGATTATGATGGAAGTCCTTTTTACGATGAAAAAACAGAAGTGCTGTATTTTACATCGTCTGTTGATGGAAAACAGGTTATTAAATCTGTACAGCTTCCCAAAGAA
>Ga0066433_1000142_pt1 | contig 15113 bp, 14 predicted proteins | sample LakWasMet49_LOW8_2_FD_59521 | JGI IMG/M metagenome (GOLD analysis project Ga0066433, IMG submission 59521) | Freshwater sediment methanotrophic microbial communities from Lake Washington under simulated oxygen tension - Sediment Metagenome 49_LOW8 | ecosystem: Environmental > Aquatic >... | reverse complement strand
GGACAAAGCTGCCGCTTAGATTTAACAAGTTATTTAGCCCACCGTTTAACACGAAAACTCAGCCTTAGCTATTTTTCTCACTATATTATTGATTGACTAGAAATTGCGCAATCCAGCAACACTCGTGATAGCTATTTCCTTGCCATTGACTTCAATAAGACTAGCATTTTGTAACCTGAGCATAACACGTGAGAGCGTTTCTGGAGTGATGTTGAGCATAGAAGCAATCGTAAGTTTATTCGCTGGTAGTTGTATACGCTCAGGATTAGGGGACTCTGCACTGATTTGTAATAAGTAGCCAATAAAACGTTGGGTGCTATTTTGCAATGAAATAGACTCAATATCATTGACCAATTGACGATTACGCGCGGATAACCCAGCCAGCATACGCCTTACTACCGTAACATCATTGTCAAGAATATCGAAAATAGCATCTCTAGTAATCAATAATACTTTGGAGTCCAATGTAGCTTCTGCATAAATTGGGAATGGGCGTTCTAAAAACAGCACAGCCTCACCAAAGCTCTCACCAGGCTGAATGAGACTTAGCACTTTTTCATCACCTTGTGGGGATGTAACTCCAAGCTTCACTTGGCCACCCAGAAGTAGATAGAAGCCATTTGCGCTATCACCTCGGCTAAAAAGTGTGGTGCCACGGGGTACTTCTAACAAGCGTGTGCCAGCTACGAGCTGTTCTATTTGGGCTTGCTGGAGTTCTGAAAACAAATAAAACCTTGATAGTTGATTAGTAATCAGCGGTATATTCATCCGGGCTCCTTTGCATTATCACTAAAGAAGGTATTGTGTACTAATTTACAAATTGATGTGTATTAGTAACTGTAATTCAATTATTTACTTCAGCTTAATGGAAAGTATTTCACTTTTTCGATTATCAGTATTTAATTTTTATTCTTGATTTTAATCAAGTGAATAAAATCATATTACCTGTTATGCTCATTCTACGGTGCGACAAAATGTCGCAGGCATTCGCAGCTGCTTTAGCTATCCTTAAAAGGAGAAAATCATGAGTGATCACGATCAGGAAAAGTATGATAACGAAATACTGGATGACGAAAGCCGGAGAAAGTTTTTAGGGACAACTGCAGTAGCATCTCTTGCTGGGGCGGGTTTAGTGATGGGGTTGGCTTCTTGCAAGAAAGAAGGGCAGTCGGTGACAGGGACTGATGGCGATGCCAATGGCGCCATAGCTCATAGTGAGTTCGAAGTACCTCCTGGCAAACTTGATTCTTACTATCTCTTATCCAGTGGTGGGCACAGCGGTGAAATGCGCATCTTTGGGGTGCCATCAGGTCGCCTCCTTAAACGTATCCCAATATTCAATATCGATCCGATGGTAGGCTGGGGCATCACCAACGAATCCAAAGCCATCATGGGCACCAATGCCGATGGAAGCCTCAAATACATCACTGGCGATACGCACCATGTGCATGGCTCCTACACCGACGGCACCTATGACGGTAAGTATCTGTGGGTCAACGACAAACTTAACTGCCGTCTTGCCCGTGTACGTATGGATCGTATGGAATGCGATGTCATTACTGAGATACCTAACGTGCAGGGCTTTCATGGCATTTTCCCTGATAAACGCGACCCTGTGGATGCAAGCATTAACCATACTACCCGCGTATTTTGTGGTGCCGAGTTTCACACACCACAGCCGAATTATGGGCACGATGCAACCGATCCGAGCAAATGGTACTGTCTATTTACCTGTGTTGATGCAGAAAGCATGGAAGTGCGTTGGCAGGTTAAAGTTGATGGCAATATGGATTTAGCTGCAACTTCATACGATGGTAAACTGGCTGCCACTAACCAGTACAACACCGAGAACGGTGCAGCACTGGCCGACATGATGTCAGCAGAACGCGATGCTTGCTTATTTTTTAATATCGAACGTGTAGAAGCTGCAATTAAAGCTGGTAAAGCTTTCACTATTGGCACTTCCAAGGTGCCTGTGGTGGATGGTACCAAAGACGCTAATAAGGATCCAAAAACTGCGCTTACATGTTATGTGCCTGTGCCAAAAAATCCACATGGCGTGAATATTTCACCCGATGGCAAATATTTTGTTTGTGCAGGCAAACTCTCTCCAACCGCAACAGTGATTGCAACTGAACTGGTACATAAATGGTTTGCTGGTGAACTGAAGGATCCACGTGATGCCGTAGTTGCTGAACCAGAGATCGGCCTAGGTCCATTACACACAGGCTTTGATGGCAAAGGCAATGCTTTTACTACCCTTTTCCTCGATAGCCAAATCGTTAAATGGAACGTTGATAAGGCGATTGCAAAATTCAAAGGTGACAAATCAGCACAACCTATACTAGACCGTATCGATGTTCATTACCAACCTGGTCATGGCTATACATCTATGGGTGAAACCAAAGAAGCGGACGGAAAATTCTTTAACTCAGGTAATAAGTTTTCTAAAGATCGCTTCTTACCGGTGGGGCCATTACATGTAGAGACCGAGCAACTGATTGACATCAGAGGTGATAAAATGCATCTGATTCATGACCACACAGCCTACCCTGAACCGCATGACGCCATTATCGTGCGCGCAGATATAGTCAAGACAAAACAAGTGTCCGATATGAACGACTACCCTAATGCGGTGAAGTCATTCGGGGATAGTCGCATTGAGCGCAAGGGTAAAAAAGTCATGGTGTATATGACGTCACAGGCTCCAAATTACAGCCTGCAGGAAATCAAGGTCAAACTTGGCGACGAGGTGACCATCACCCTAACTAACCACGACAAAGTGGAAGACTTGACGCACGGCTTTGGTATTGAAAAATATAATGTCAATTTCATCGTCAATCCGCAGGAAACCCACTCAGTGACTTTTAAGGCGGATAAAGCTGGAATGTTCTGGATTTACTGCACACACTTCTGCCATGCATTGCATCTTGAAATGCGCAGCAGATTTGTTGTGGAAGCGTAAGTTTTAACATTAAAAGCGCAAATTGTGAGAGTCAGCGGCGCCAACTCTCCCCAATGACATTTAAACCAGTTATATGTTTGCAACTTAAATTATCATAGTGACACCTAAACTCACATGAACACTCGATTATCTTCAACGACGAGTAGCGCATTTCATACGATTAAAGCTTGTATGGTTCTGGTAGCTTGGTATTTTATTTGCACCCTGAGTTTTGTGGCCACATTTTCTACTGCAGCATTAGCAGATAGCGATAAAGAAATTAATCGCTCGGAACCATATCTCCACACTGAAGAGAGTCATCCTGGCTCATATGAAGCACCGCTGCCTGTGCAACTCGCAACCGACCCTGACCTGTGTGCTTATGTTCCCTGCCATGACATATTCCCAAATGCTGACCACTTCTCCGTGCGTAAAGGCCGCCCCGCTTATGCTGAGGCTTATCACGATGAACATGGTCAGAGAGAATTGCTGGGGTATGTATTCCTTTCTACCGATATTGTCGATATCCCCGCTTATTCAGGGAAACCGGTCGTCACTCTAATCGGCATGGATGTCGCAGGCAAGATTGTCGGCGTGGAAGTGCTGAAACACAGCGAGCCGATATTGCTGGTGGGTATTCCTGAATCTGAACTCACTAAATTTATCCATCAATTCGTAGGTAAACATGCCTGGGATAAAGTGGAAATTGGCAAGGCACGCGCTGAGGGCGGATATATTGGCATTGATGCCATTAGCGGCGCAACAGTGACGGTGATTTCTGAAAATCAGGTGGTGATGCGTTCTGCCTACGAAATCGCCAAGCAGGTTGGTATTATCAAGGCAGTGCCTAGGCCGCAAGCAAAATTTACCTCGATTTCTGAGCAGCGCAGTTGGGATGAGTTGCTGGAAGAAGGCAGCGTTCAGCACCTTAAGGTATCACCTGCCGATGTTGGATTAGACAATACGGGGCAACCTTACATTGATCTTTACTTCGGCTACCTCAATGCGCCTGTCATCGGCCGCAGCATTTTAGGTGAGCGCAATTATGAAGGCTTGATGGCTGAACTCAAGCCCAACGAACATGCTATTTTTATCGTTGCCAACGGTACAGCTTCATTTAAAGGGTCTGGTTTTGTACGCGGCGGGATTTATGATCGCGTCCAGGTATCGCAAGACATGGATAGCTTCACGTTCCGAGATACCGACTATCGCAACCTGTACAACATTCGGGCCACAGGGGCGCCAGAGTTTAATGAATCTGCCATATTTATCATTCGCAGCACGAGCTTTAGCGCAGCTTATCCATGGAGCCTAGTATTTTTAGGCAACAAGGTAGATAAACAAACTGGCGCCAAGACCTTTGCCAATTTTGATCGTGAATACTGGCTGCAAGACAAATACATGGAAGGCGGACGACCTGTGGTGGTCAAGCCTGATCCAACTTGGCTGAAAATATGGAAATCACGCATTTGGGAAATTGCAGCCTTCGTCGTAATTTTACTCTTTACCGCAGTAACTTACGCTAATCGTGATTGGTTGGTGCGCCACAGTAGTCGCAAAGACAAGCGCTGGGTCTCAATCCCCAAATACACAATCTGGTTGATCAGTATCGGTTTCATCGGCTTTGGCCTGATGGCACAGCCCTCCATTACACAGGTGCTGACTTGGTTCCACTCCCTGCTATTTCATTGGAGGTGGGAGCTGTTTCTTTCTGACCCATTTATCTTCATCTTCTGGCTGTTTATCATCATTACTGTGTTTGTGTGGGGACGCGGCCTGTTTTGTGGCTGGATGTGCCCGTTTGGTTCACTATCAGAGATGCTCTACAAAGTGGCGGGCGCAATGGGGTTAAAACGGTTCCAATTCGAGCCGCCGATGCGCTGGCATAACCGGCTGAAATGGGTGAAGTACGGCATATTCTGGGGATTGTTAGCCGTATCGTTTTTTTCCATGGGGCTGGCAGAAAGGCTGGCGGAAGTTGAGCCGTTCAAGACCACCTTTCTGGTGGGTCTGTTTAACCGTAGCTGGCCCTATACCTTATTTGCCGCCAGTTTGCTTGGCTTGTCCCTGTTCACTGAACGGCCGTTCTGTAAGTATCTGTGCCCATTGGGTGCGGCGCTAGCGATGCCCACCACCTTCCGCTGGTTCGGTCTCAAGCGCAAGGCTGAATGCACAACTTGCACCGCATGCGCCCGCGGTTGCGGTCCCCAGGCAATTGACGCGCAAGGGCGCATCGATCCGCGTGAATGCTTGCTCTGCCTCGACTGCCAAATTCTGTATTATGACGACCATGCTTGCCCTCCACTGTCGAAGGAGCGCAAACTACGTGAAAAATCCGGTTTGCCACTGACTGGAATCAACGCAGCAGGGTATTACATTCCGATTCACCCTGTGCCAGCAAAAGAAGCTAATGAATGAAACAAGATATTCATGACTTCTCTCCTCCCTATGCTAAGACCACTGGCATCAAGTGGCTTCTAAACGAGCTCGTTGACCACCTTTGGCCATGGAGCAAGCAAGGCTGGCGCCACCATAAAACGATACAAACTGCTGGGCTGGCTATGGCGATTGCCGCAACTACTGTTTGGGGACTGGCTGCCAACGGGCAGCTTGGCGCTGGTGCCGTGATTGGCTGGTGGCTCGGCTGGAGTGTTTATGAAATTATTATTCGACTGCAATGTAAGCCTTATATCAAAGACGGGCCATGGTGGGGCCATCATTATCGGTCTGCAGAACGCATGGATATGATTTGCTACGTGATGTTCAAAAACCTCCTGATTGGCGCGGTTCTTTTTATTACACTGCGTAATCTTGGTTTGTTGCAGATGGTGGACTAATGCGTCTGGTATGTCATTTCGCCATGCTAGGCTTATTGTTGCTTTGTCTTCAGGTACAGGCAGCAGATCTTATAGTAACTCCAGAACAATCTATTGCAGAAGCTATTCAGAAAGCAACTGCGGGCGATACGGTGCTGGTTAAACATGGCAACTATCCTGCGCATTTAGTCATTGCCAAGCCACTCCACCTCAAGGGGCTTAATAAGCCAACCTTAGATGGTGGTAATACTGGTGATGTAATTCGCATTAAATCGCCAGATGTCATTATTGAAGGGTTTATTATCAGCAATAGCGGTTCTGATCTCACAGCACAGAACGCTGGTGTTTATCTGGAGCCGGGCAGTGACCGTGCCATTGTTCGCAACAACACCATCAATTACACCTTGTTTGGGATATGGATTGAAAAAGTAAAGGATGCTCTGATTGTAGGCAACAATATTACTGGTATGCGTGATTTGGCATCCGCACAGCGCGGTAACGGTATTGAACTCTACAACAGCAGAAACGCGCAAATTATAGACAACCACATTAGCTTTACGCGTGATGGCATTTATGTGGATATCTCTGACCACGCACTGTTTCGTGGCAATAAGTTGCATCACTTGCGTTATGGCACCCACTATATGAACTCGCACCATAATGTATGGGAAAACAACGAGACCTACCTCAATCGCGGTGGATTGGCACTAATGGAGGTGCGTAATCAAATTGTTCGTAACAATCGTGCTTGGGGTAACTCGGATCATGGCATTATGCTGCGGACTATCCAGGACTCGGTAATCGAAAATAATATAGTGGCTGGCAACCACCGCGGGTTTTTCATTTACGATGCAGAATTCAATGTTTTGCATAATAACCTTATTATTGGCAACCGTATTGGCGTACATCTATGGGCAGGTTCTATCCATAATGAGGTAGAAGGCAATGACCTCATCAACAATCAAGAGCAGATCAAGTACGTGGCCAGTAAAGACGAATACTGGGGCATTAAAACTGGCAATTACTGGAGCAATTATGTCGGATGGGATCGTAATGGTGACGGCATGGGTGATGTGCCATATGAGGCAAGCGACTTAGTGGATCATCTCACCTGGAAATATCCCGCAGCTAAACTTCTACTTAATAGCCCTGCGGTGCAGACGTTGCGATTAGTGGCCAGACAGTTTCCGCTACTGCGCGCGACCAGTATTGTCGACCAACATCCGCACATGGTGCCTTTTAATAGAAACTGGAGTACCTGGCTTGAAAAATCTAGGCTTGAAAAATAACGTAATTGAGGTCGAAAACGTCTATAAGTATTACGGCGAAGTACTTGCCGTGGATGGCGTGACGCTTACCGTTCTCAAGGGAGAAACCTTGGGGCTGATCGGTCATAATGGTGCAGGGAAAAGTACGCTATTCAAAATGATGCTGGGGCTGATTCCACCTACTTCTGGCGTGATTAATATCAATGGCACACCAGTGCATGGTGGCGCATTCCGCGAACTGCGCCGTACGATTGGCTATCTGCCTGAAAATGTGGTTTTCTACGACAACCTGACAGGTTTGGAAACGCTGCAATTTTTTGCCGCACTCAAAAGTTGCGAACGAGACAAGTGTTTACCATTGCTGGAGAAGGTTGGTTTAGCGCATGCGGCCACCCGTCGAGTAGATGGCTATTCCAAAGGGATGCGTCAACGTCTTGGCTTTGCCCAGGCGCTACTCGGCAAACCTCGTATATTATTTCTGGATGAGCCAACTACTGGACTCGACCCAGAGGGTATTCGTGAATTTTACGCCATCCTGCACGAACTGAATGCTCAGGGTGTGACGGTCGTCATCACCTCACATATTCTGTCAGAAATACAAGAGCGTGTGCAGCGGTTAGCTGTATTAAAATCCGGCAAACTTCACGCACTAGGCACAGTACAAGAACTGCGGGAATCCGTAGATTTACCGCTCGTTATTCAGGTGCGCCAACAATGCCCAGCCAGCACTTTACGGGGAGTATTGCAATGTGTTGAACTCGAATCACTATCCGTGACGGGCAATATCGCGCTGATTCGTTGTCATCGTGCGCAAAAAATGGAAGTGTTGCGCCGACTGGGCACGCTGGGCGATGCCTTGCAGGATGTTGTAGTTAAAGAACCTACATTAGAAGATGTATTTCTCGGATATGCAGGTTAAAGGTTAGCTTATGTTAAACATTGAAATTTCACAAATTAAAGTCATCGCTGCCAAAGAATTTCGCGATCGTATCCGTAACCGCTGGGTAATCGCAGTGGCTATCATCTTTACTGCGTTCGCGTTGGCGATTACCTACTTTGGCTCGGCACAGCAAGGTGAAGTGGGGCTACGCAATATTGAAGTAACCATTGCCAGCCTGGTCAGTCTGGTGATTTACCTTATCCCTCTAATTGCCTTGATTCTAGGCTATGATGCCATCGTGGGCGAGCGTGAACGAGGCTCGCTAGATTTGCTGTTATCAATGCCCATTACGCGCTTGGAACTTTTGCTCGGCAAATTTCTGGGGCTTTCTTCGGCGCTTGCCAGCGCCACGCTGGCAGGCTTTGGGCTAGTTGGCTTGCTGCTAGCTTATCAGATCGACCTTAATGCACTCTATCATTATGTTGGGTTCATGGTGAGTGCCATTCTTCTTGGTATGGTGTTTCTCAGCTTAGCCGTTATGGTGTCAGTCATAGCTAAAGATCGTGCTCGTGCCAGCGGCGGCGCCATCTCGGTGTGGTTCCTGTTTGTACTGGTATACGATTTGATCTTGCTCGGACTGCTGGTACTTTCAGGCGGAAGTTTTGGTGAGGAGTTATTCCCATTATTATTGTTGCTCAATCCTGCCGACATATTTCGCATTCTTAATATCTTTAGCATGGAAGATATTAAGGTTTTTTATGGCCTAGCCACTGTTTTTCCAGCCAGTTTATCCAGCCCATGGCTGCTGGGTTTAGTGATGATCTCTTGGATTGTCATACCGTTAACTATTGCTTTATGGAGGTTTAAATGAATCCGACCACGCTCGTTCGTTTTACCCTGTCACTTATATTCGCTGCAACACTTACAGCCTGTAACAAGTCTGCCACACCTGTGATGCCTCAGGAAATTACTTTAGGCACTACCTGCTCACTTGATGGTATGACTTTGGCAGACTTTCCCGGCCCCAAGGGGCAGATTCAATACGCTACTGGGAAGCCGGACTATTTCTGTGACACCATGGAGATGTTTTCCATATATTTACAGCCAGAACAAAAGAAAAATATCACCGGTATATTTACTCAAGATATGGGTAAAACATCTTGGGAAAAACCGCAAGGTAATTGGATAGATGCAAAACAGGCATTCTATATATTAGGTAGCAAAAAAAACGGCTCTATGGGACCAACCTTAGCTAGCTTTTCTCTCCAAAAGGATGCAGAGAAATTTGCCCAAGAGTTCGGTGGCAAGGTGTTACATTTTGATCAAGTTACATCTGATATGGTGGATCTAACGGGTGGCGTGGTTCATGATGAACATATGTAAATACACTAATTCTATAGTTGATTCTGTCGGATTATTATTTAAGGCAGCATTCGCAAATGGCTTGAGTGGGTCAACTATTGTCGATAAACTTTTATAGTAGGCGTCCGCATTGCGGATGTTACAGATATAGATCAGCACAACTAGATCAACCAGTTGTACTGATCTAGTTATACTTCGGTTTGCTCTGCTAACTCCAAAGCATCATCTACTTCTATCCCAAGATAACGAACCGTGCTATCAAGCTTGGTATGTCCCAAGAGTAACTGAATTGCGCGTAAATTCTTAGTACGTTTGTAGATCAAAGAGGCCTTTGTTCTTCGCATAGTATGGGTACCGTAATTAGCAGAATCTAAACCAATCTCTTCTACCCAGGCATTGACGATACGTGCATATTGTCGAGTAGATAAATGCGGTGAATCATGAATACGGCTAGGAAACAGAAAATCTTCCGACCTTAGTTTCGCATATTCCAACCACGCATAAATGGAATTGCGCGTTGGTTCAGTAATTTCAAAATGCACTGGAAGACCTGTTTTTTGTTGGATGACAATGGCACGAGCGGTGATTTGATTACCGTGTGATATGTCCCGCACTTTTAACTTAACAAGGTCACATGCTCGAAGTTTACAGTCGATTGCAAGGTTGAATAAAGCAAGGTCTCGTATGCGCTTTGACAACTCTAGACGAATGCGTATTGCCCAAATTTCTTTTAACTTGAGTGGTGCTTTTTGACCAACTAGTTTATTTTTGTTCCATGGCTCAAAGCTTTTTGAAGCAGAAATATTTTCCATGATATTAATCTCCTAAAAAACAATAGGGATCAATAGCTTGCGCTTCTTTATTGAACCATGCGTATGGAATTTACTTGAATGGGGGACAAATCGGTTTATTAAATTTGATTTAAATGCTTAGCAACCGGCCAGCGGTATTCGTACTAAAACCATGACTCTAATCCCTGTTGATAAAACAAGTCTCATATACTATTCATGTAAACCCGTCTGCTAATCAATTTAATGACAAATTTTCACGCAAGCGCTCAGTCATCAGGTCTACAAAAGAACGAATCTTGGCAGATGAATGTCTGCCTTCCCGATGCATGATGTGGACCGGCACTGGTGCGCTTTCGAAGTCGCCAAGTACAATTTTCAGTTTGCCCGTTTTTAGCTGTTCTGCAATCTGGTAAGACAGTAGGCGTGTAATTCCCAAGCCAGCAATGGCTGCGCTAGCTGCCGAGTCGTTATCACTGACACATAATATTGGGTGCAACTTAATAGTCTGTGTCTGGTTATTACACTGGAAGCGCAACTCATTAGTAGGGTTCAAGCCACGGGCGAGAATTATTTTATGCTTGGATAAATCTTCCGGCATTTGTGGAATGCCATGTTTATTTAAATAATCCGGTGATGCACACAACACTCGCCGCACCGAGCCGACCCGTATAGCTCGGTATGATGAATCGGGCAATTCTGCTATGCGGATAGCCACATCCACACCCTCCTCCAGCAAGTTGACTACACGGTCAACAAACAGTGCGTTAACTTCCATTGCAGGATAGCGACTCAAATATTCGACTATGCCGGGCGTTATATACAAGCGACCGAATAAGACTGAAGCCGTAACAGTGATCTGTCCACGAGGTTCTGTATTGATGCCCAGCACTGCGTCATCAGCTTCATCCGCTAAAGCAATAATGCGCTTTGCATCTTCGTAGTATTTCTGGCCGGCTTCGGTCATGCGCACGTAGCGCGTGGTGCGGTTAAGCAACTTTACGCCCAGGTGATCTTCCAATGCCGCAACTGCGCGTGTTACTGCTGGCGGAGACATGTGAAGCTTACGTGCGCCGCCTGCAAAGCCCTCTGCTTCAACTACTGCAACAAACACACTCATCAAATGAAGACGATCCATCTTTTATTCCATTTGGTGAAATATACAATTAACAATTATACATATTCTTCAATTTTATGAAATAAGTAACACTATACCCACCTGCTGAAATTCACACAGGCGTAAAACAACCCTTATTTTATTTGGAGAATTATCATGAGCCGTATCACTACCGTAAGTAATGAAGCTGCCAGCACCGAACAAAGCAGCCTACTGAATGCCATACATGGCCAATTGGGCATGGTTCCCAATTTCCTGCGTGTATTCGCAAACTCTCCGGATGCCCTGAAGGCATTTCTAGGATTACATCATATCGCCAACAATGGTTCGCTCGACGCCGCCACACGCGAGCGTATCGCACTGGCACTGGCCCAAAAGAATGAATGCGAATACTGCCTATCAGCCCACACCGCTATAGGGCGCAAGGCTGGCTTGAACGGATCGGAAATCGAAGCCAACCGGGCTGGTTCCAGTCATGATGCCAAGGCGGCAGTAGCCGTCAGATTTGCCCGTGCCCTAGCCGAGAACAATGGCGAAGTCACTACTGCGGAAATTCAATCCATGCGTAATGTTGGTTATACCGATGCCGATATTGTAGAGGTTATCACCCATGTTGGCATGAACGTACTTACCAACATTTTGGGCAAAGCGAGCCGGGTTGATATCGATTTTCCGAGAGTGGCACTGAAGCTGGCAGCCTAATTCTGAACTGGGACAAGCCTTGTATAAGGCTTGTCTCCAAGCGGTTTTCAACACAATGCGTACATCAACATATCAACCCATACAGGAACACAATCATGGCCCGCGCATTTGCAAAAATCAGTTTCACTCCGGACGTGCAAGCAGTGCAATCCGAGATGGGAAGCCGCGCAGCATACCGCTCAACGGAATTCGGAGAATCCGAGATGCTGCTGCTGGGTATTGCAGAAAAGGAATTTATAACCGAACGCGACAGTTTTTATCAAGCCACGGTTAGCCAAACCGGATGGCCTTATGTTCAGCATCGCGGCGGACCAGCAGGTTTCTTGAGAGTGTTAGATGACCACACTATAGGTTACGCCGATTTCAGCGGCAACCGTCAGTACATCTCTGTAGGAAATCTGCGTGGAGATGACAGGGTCAGCCTGCTGCTGATGGACTACCCGCAACGGCGTCGATTAAAAATTTGGGGGCGTGCTCGCACGATCGATGATAGTACTGAGCCTGAACTGCTAGCAAAACTAGAGTCGCCTGATTTTCGCGCCCCTGTCGAGCGCGGTGTCGTGATCAAGATTGAAGCCTTCGACTGGAATTGTCCCAAGTACATTACCCCGCGCTACAGCCAGAAAGAAGTTGAAGTACTACTCGCTCAAGCTCGCCATCAACAACCGGATATTGAAAAACAGACAACTCCATTAGTGCTAGGAAATGGAGCATTACCACTGACGATAGCCGGCATCCGACAATTGACACCACGCATACGTGCATATGAATTGCACCATGCAGAAGGTAAACCTCTGCCGACATATATGGCCGGAGCACATATCCGCGTGCCAATCGCATTACCAGACGGCAGCATTACCTCGCGCGTCTATTCACTGACCAATTCCTATAATGGACTTAACCAATACTGCATCGCAGTATTGCTGGTAGATGATGGCGAAGGTGGCTCCCGTGCATTGCACAATAGCTGGCAACTTGGCACCTGTCTCAACATTGACGCACCGGAGAATCATTTCCCTCTCCATCATGACAGCCGTCCAGCATTATTGATTGCCGGCGGCATCGGCATCACACCAATCAAAGCGATGGCAGAGGAACTTTCGTCGCGAGGGGTTGATTTCCAATTGCACTACTCCGGTCGCACACCGCAACAAATGGCTTTTATTGAGGAATTGCAGTTGCGTTATCCCAATCAGTGTCACTTTCATTTCAGCGGAGGGAAAACGTCAGTCCGTATGGACGTTTCGGCATTGCTGGGCAGTGTATCAGCTGACACAGTCATTTACGTCTGTGGGCCTAAGGGCTTGATTGACGATATACGCCAAACCGCACGTCAATTCGGCATCCCAGAGGAACGGGTGCAATCGGAAAGTTTCGCTTAACCTGGAGAAAACCATGATCACACTCTACAACATGCCACTATCCGGTAACTGTCATAAAGTCCGTCTGTTCTTAAGCCTGTTGAAGTTACCATACCAAATGATCAATCTAGCCAGCGGCGAACAGCACAGTACAGATTATTTACAGCTTAACCCATTCGGACAGGCACCTATATTGGATGATGATGGCCTAATCATCCGCGACAGTCAGGCCATTCTGGTATATCTGGCCAGTCACTACGGCGGAAAACAATGGTGGCTAGACGACGCATGTCAACTGGCGCAAATCACAGCTTGGCTGTCGACCTCCGCGAATGAAATTGCCAATGGCCCAGCCATGTTGCGCGTTCATCATAAATTCGGACGCGGCATCGACCTCGTCAGAGCCCAGCAATTAAGCACTAAAGTGCTGGGCATTATTGACCGCCATCTGGAAAACCGTAATTGGCTGGTCGGTAATATGCTATCTATAGCCGACATTGCTGTATACCCTTACCTTGCACTAGCGCCTGAGGGTCATATCTATATTAGCATTTACCCGAATATCGTCACCTGGCTTCAACGCATACGCGCCTTGCCAGGATACGTGTCGATGCCGGGTATGTAGAAGGTTTAACTCATCCATACTTCAACCAAGGAGAAAGATCATGAATCAAGAAATCAAAGCGCCAGTACCGCCATTCACTGCCGAAACTGCCGTGCAGAAAGTACGCATGGCTGAAGACGCTTGGAACTCGCGCGACCCGGACCGTGTCGCGCTGGTCTATACCGAGAATACGCTCTGGCGTAACCGTTCAGAATTTCCTCAGGGTCGAGAGCAGGTGCGGGAATTCTTGCAACGCAAATGGGCCAGAGAGTTGGACTACCGCCTGATCAAGGAACTATGGGCGTTTACCGACAACCGTATCGCCGTACGTTTTGCCTATGAGTGGCATGACGACTCTGGACATTGGTTCCGCAGTTACGGCAACGAGAACTGGGAATTTAACCAGCATGGTTTCATGCAACGCCGTTTTGCCAGCATTAATGACCTGCCAATCAAGCAAGAGCAACGTCTGTTTTATTGGCCATTGGGACGCCGACCCGAAGATCATCCCAGTCTGAGTAATCTAGGCTTATAAATAACAGACAAATGTAAGAATTTTGTTGCTACCCCCCGTTTAACTTAGTAGTAATGGCAGTAACAGTCATAACTTGATTTAAACAATTCATATACGGGAGATTTGCAATGAATACACAAGCCAAACAATTGAGAATAGCCGTACTGACTGGATTATTGAGTACTCTGATAGTTATGCCGGTTCCTGTTCTCGCCGTACGCTGTTCCCCATGTACACCCAGATCGCGGCAGAACCCTTGAAGCCCATGCGCGGCAAAGAATCCTTGTGCCGCCAACAACCATATAGACCCAAAACTAGTACTACGCCCCAATGGCAGCAAGTCTTAGTTACGGCACCTGATGAAACTTATTTCTTTCTCACTGGAGTCGCTAATCCGTATAGTTAGCACAGTACTGAGAGACCTAGATACCGCAACCGCCGCCCGCCATGCACGCACTGATTACTATGAGAAACGAGGGCAAAACGCCTAACACTTCGGTCAAGTGGAACCGTCTTCCAGCGTGCCGCCTCCAGACGGCCCTTTACCTTCAACGTTGACAGTCCGCTTTGCGGATTAAACCGCCATAGGCTCTAAATTGGTGAATACATTTCTGGTCAAATTCTGACTGATTTAGAATCTAAATTTATAAATTACCAGTATTAGCTTGCGGTGGTTTAACTTTTTTAATGAGGGGGTTTGTTAAGTTATAACTTAACAAAAATAATTAATGTCCATGACATTTTTGTTAGAATATTA
>Ga0066433_1000119_pt1 | contig 16736 bp, 11 predicted proteins | sample LakWasMet49_LOW8_2_FD_59521 | JGI IMG/M metagenome (GOLD analysis project Ga0066433, IMG submission 59521) | Freshwater sediment methanotrophic microbial communities from Lake Washington under simulated oxygen tension - Sediment Metagenome 49_LOW8 | ecosystem: Environmental > Aquatic >... | reverse complement strand
TCATCGTCAGCAGTTCCGGAACATCCAACTTGGGATAACGTTCCATAGATTGATGTACCAGTGGTACTGGTTACACATGTAGTAGTGCTGTTAACTGTTAATGCAATGGCACCGCTGCAGTTATCATTGATAGGGGTAACAGGAGTTGTAATACAGATGTTAAAATTACCTCTGTAACTTACACCATTTCCATAACTGTAAACTCTAACATAGTAGGTGTTTCCAATGGTTAAACTTGAAAAATTATAAGTTTCAGTAGCTGTTGAACTAGTAAGGTTTACACATCCTAAATTTGTTAATCCACCACAGGATCCGCTGTATAGTTGAAAAACAGCATCAGTTAAAGTTGACGGTGTTACAGTTACGGTATGTGAAGTGGCAGTAGCAACAAAACTATACCATACATCATCGTCTGCCGTTCCTGAACAACCAGCTGACGATTGTGTAGCACCAAATGTGGTTCCGGTAGCTGAGGATATACAAGTTGCTGTAGTGTTTGTTGTTAAAGCTATCGCTGTAGCGCAGTTGTCATTAGTTATACTAGTGGTAATTGAACCGGTAGTGTATGAGCTAGAACAACCATTGCTGGCTAAAATTCTGTAGTAATAAGTTGTTCCGGCGGTCAATCCTGAAACACTTAAGGCTGTAGTAGGATCAGCAACTGTGAATGGTGAACCGGTAATGTTATTTGTATATCCTGCATTAGTTGTTATTTGAACAGTATAGGTAATAGCGCCCGACGTGCCACCTACTGGTGCTGTCCAGTTTAAATTAAAAGAAGTAGTTGTAATACTTGATGTTGTAATCCCGGTTGGAGCACCCGGACAAGTAGTCCCCGTGCCAACTAAAGCTCCTGATGTATTGTATACCGGACCGCCTGTACAATAAGTAGCATTTGTATAATCAAATACAAAATAATAATAAGTGGTGTTTCCGGTTAATCCTGTACTTGAAATGTTATAAGAACTTCCAGATTGAATAAATGTTAGTCCGGTTCCTAAAGTAGCAATATTTGCAGCATTATAAATAGTACCATCTACAGGCTGACTTGGAAGTGTAGCACTTGTTGAACGAATAACTAAAAAACCATCAGCTGAACCCAAAAATGAAGCAGGGTAGGTAGTTGACGTTATAGCACCATTGGTAAAATTGAAAGCCTGATTAGTCGGAGCCAAACAAGTGGTAGATAATGTAGTTACTGAACCTGTAGCTAATCCACTATCACAACCATTGTTAGCTATAATTTGATAGTAATAAGTAGTGTTGCTAGTTAAATCATTTATATCTAATGTTATTGTAGGATCTACTATTGTAAAAGGTGAGCCCAAAACAGGAGTTGTAAAACCGGCATCGCTAGCCACTTGAATAGTGTAAGTAACAGCACTAGCGTTACCTCCGGCAGACGAAGTCCAGTTTAAGGTGAAATCGTTTTGTGTAATGTTGGTAGTTGTAACCGAACCTGGAGTGGTTGGGCAAGTTGTAGCATTTCCTGTCAAAGGTCCAGAAGTATTGTATACAGGTCCGCCAGAACAAAGAGTATTGTTATAACTATAAACGAAATAGTAGTATTTTGTATTTCCTGATAAACCAGTACCGGCAATTGTAGTTGAAGTCCCAGCTTGCATAAAAGTCAATCCAGAACCTAATGTACCAATATTGGCCGAACTATAAGTAACACCATTTACGGGTTGACTAGGAGCTGTAGCACTTGTAGAAGCTATAACTAAGTAGCCATTTGCTGTACCTGTAAAAACAGCAGGAATAGAAGTTGAGGTAACCGTTCCTATTGTTAAACCGGTAGCTGCTGCTGGTGCTACACAACTTGCGGTTAATGTTGTAACTGTTCCGGTTACATAACTACTTGAACAGCCATTATTAGCCACTATTCTGTAATAATAAATAGTAAGCGGATTTAATCCTGTAACGGCATAAGTTAATAGGCTTCCAACCGCAAAAGGCGAACCTGATACCGGAGTAGTGTAAGTGATATTGGTATATACTTCTAAAGTGTAATTTACAGTTGCTGCTGAGCCTCCGGCCGAGGCCGTCCAACTTACAGTAAACCCATTTCCTGAGATGGCAGAATTTACAGGAGCCGTTGGAGCTGCAGGGCATGTAATCGCGTTGTTTGTTAAAGGCGACGTTGTGTTATATACTGGTGCACCAGTACAACCATTGTTGTATGAAAAAATATGATAGTAATATTTTGTATTGGCAGTTAAACCTGAATCAGTGAACGAAACAGAATTACTAGTCACAGCACTTCCTTGTATAACTCTAGTTGTTCCTGGTGTTAAAGTAGTTAATCCTACGGCGTAAGTTGTACCATTTGTAAGTGTTGGTGGAGTACCACTTGAGCTTCTAACGATTAAATAACCACTAGGTACCGGACTGGCAGCTGTAAATGAACCACTTAAACTAGTACTTGTCACTGATGATAATATCAAAGTTGTAGGTTGTGCGGATGGTGTAGCACATGTAGTAATAACGGAACCTGTAACATAATTACTTGAACAGCCATTATTAGCTAATATTCTGTAGTAATAAGTTGTATTGGTGTTCAATCCGGAAGCAGTATAAGTTAAAGCTGTTCCGACAGCAAACGGAGATCCGGTAATATTAGCCGTATAACCGGCATCGGTTGTTATTTGTAGCGTGTAATTGGTAGTATTAGCACTACCACCTGTAGGATAAGCCCAGTTTAATGTAAAACTATTACTTGTGATTCCCGAAGTAGTTACTGAGTTTGGAACTGCAGTACAAGTTACAACATTATTAGTCAAAGGACTGGTAGTGTTATAAGCAACTCCTGAACAAGAAGTGTCATTATAAGAATATATATAGTAATAATATTTTGTATTTCCGGATAAGGAACTGTCTGTAAAAGAGGTACTGTTAGTTACTGAAACTACTGTAGCACCGCTGATAGTATTCCCAACACTATATGCAGTTCCGTTTACCGGTCCCGGACTTGGAGCAGTAGCGCTAGTGCTTCTTATTACAAGATATTTGTTAGGAGCAGGAGAAGCAGCAGTAAAACTTCCGGAAATGCTAGTGGCACTTGAACTACTTAATGTCAATGATGTTGGTTGAGCACTTGGTGTTGAACAGGCCGAGGCAGCCGTAACACACAAACTGCTCAAAGTCATGTTGGAATTATTTGTACCAGCGTTTACTACTTTAATGTAGTATAAACCATTACTTAATGATCTTGTGATGGTTTCTGTTTGAGCAGAACTATTTGTGTCATCGCTATTAGCACAGTCAACTATAGTTAATCCTGTACATGAACTTGTGGCAGAGATTAACATTAAAAATAAATTACGATCCGCAGAATCTGCCGTAATAGTAACGGTTTGTGGACCACCAGATACATTAAACGAATACCAACGTTCTCTTTTGAAAACACCGGCAGTAGTACAACTTGAGGAACTCATTAATGGCGAGTCTTGTGAACTGTCTGATACAGAGCCGCTCAAACAACTTCCATTAATGGTAATAGCAATAGCATTAGAACAAGAGGTTTGTGAGTAGGAGTTTTGCATGCTAAATACCACACCTATAATTAAAGTAAGTTTAATTAGTGTTGTATTTAGCAACTTGAAATTAATTTCTCTTAAGGGTAAGTAAAAATTTTTCATTTCTTGGGTTTGTTATATTATTGTTTAAAATAATTTCTAATCCATTTCTGTTTAATTGGTTATGAAAACACTCTTTTTGATGTATTCAAAAAAAGCGAAATCATTAGAGACAGTTTAAACAGATTTGAAAAAAGAACGTTTTGTTATTATTTGACAAACCAAACGTATGAGTAATATCGTTTAAGTGCAAAAAAAATCGATGAAATGCACTTTTTGAATGTTTAAAGTAATTATTAGACTACAAAAATGTTAAAAAAACAATTTGAAATTTATAAAAACATAATATTTAGTAAATGCTAATACTTCCAAAAATTAATACTTATTTTTGATTTTTATTTCTTTATCAAATTCTATCTAAGGAAAATAATCAGCATGAGGGACTTAGCAACATTATTGTTTTTTTTGGGGCCACTACTAGTCTTTTCACAATCCGATTTTGTGAAAGCTGAGAAACTTTTTTTTCAGAAAAAGTATACTTTGGCTAAACCGCTGTTTGAAGATGTTTTAAAAGACACTCCCAATCATTTAAAAGCATTAGAATATTTAGGTGATATAGAAGGCTATGCTAAATCATGGGATACAGCTATGATGTATTACGATAAGTTGAAAAATTTAAACCCTAATGGTGCTGACTACTTTTATAAGTATGGAGGATGTCTCGGTATGAAAGCTAAAGAAAGCACTAAACTAAAGGCCCTCGGTATGATTGGTGATGTTAAAGACTCTTTTGAAAAAGCCATCCAACTTAATCCAAATCATATAGAAGCACGTTGGGCTCTCATTGAATTGTATCTTCAATTACCCGGAATTGTTGGTGGAAGCGAACGAAAGGCACAAAAATATGCTAATGAATTGCTCAAAATTTCCCCTGTCGACGGCTATTTGGCCAAAGGTCGCATTGACGAATATTTTGAACGCTATAAAGAAGCCGAAAAAAACTACACCAAAGCTTTAGCTATTGGAGGTTCAAAAACAACTTATCAAAAATTAGCTGATTTGTACAAGAATAAAATGAATCAACCACAAAGAGCTAAATTACTATTAGAAACTTATCAGGATAAAACAAAGTCATAATTCATGCGTACACATTTCATAGCTATAGGTGGTGCCGCCATGCACAATCTGGCACTGGCATTACACAACAAAGGATATCAAGTAACCGGAAGCGATGATGCCATCTTCGAGCCCTCTAAATCTAGATTAGAAAAAAAAGGATTATTACCGATTGAAATGGGTTGGTTTCCTGAAAAAATCACTACCGATATTGAAGCCATCATTCTTGGGATGCATGCCAAAGCCGATAATCCCGAATTATTGAAAGCCAAAGAATTGGGATTGAAAATTTATTCTTATCCTGAATTTTTATACGAACAATCAAAAAATAAAACCCGCGTTGTCATTGGTGGCTCTCACGGTAAAACAACCATTACTTCCATGATTCTTCATGTGATGCATTACCACAATATTGAAGTAGATTATATGGTAGGTGCCCAGTTAGAAGGATTTGATACCATGGTGCATTTAACAGAAAACAATGATTTTATTGTTTTAGAAGGCGATGAATATTTATCATCTCCAATTGACAGGAGGCCGAAGTTTCATTTATACCAACCTAATATTGCGTTACTTTCCGGAATTGCTTGGGATCATATTAATGTATTTCCAACGTTTGAGAATTATGTGGAGCAATTTGAAATTTTTGTAAACCAAATTACCAAAGGCGGTATTTTAGTGTATAACGAAGAAGATGCGGCCGTTAAAAAAGTTGCCGAAGAATCCACCAACACCATTCGAAGAATGCCGTATCAAACACCAAGTTATTCAGTTGAAGACGGAACTACTTTGTTAGATACACCTGAAGGGCCAATGCCGATTGAAGTTTTTGGAGCCCACAACCTTAATAATTTGGCCGGAGCTAAATGGATTTGCCAAAATATGGGCGTAGATGAAGCCGATTTCTATGAAGCCATTGCCAGTTTCAAAGGCGCTTCCAAACGATTAGAAAAAATAGCCGAAGGCAAAGGTAAAGTGGCTTACAAAGATTTTGCTCATTCGCCAAGTAAGGTATCAGCAACAACCAAAGCAGTGAAGGCTCAATATCCGGACAGAAAATTGGTAGCGTGTTTAGAATTGCATACGTACAGCAGTTTGAATGCTGAATTCCTGAAAGAATACGAAGGAGCTCTTGATGCTGCTGATGTTGCCGTTGTTTTCTATTCACCCGATGCGGTCAAAATCAAACAATTGGAAGAAGTGACCTATGACCAAATTGCCCAATCATTCCAACGCGATGATTTGATTATTTATACTAATCCGGCTGAGTTTAAAGATTTCTTATTTAATTATGATTTGAATAATTCCGCTTTGCTCTTAATGAGTTCCGGAAATTATGGTGGATTGAATTTTGATGAGGTAAAAGAATTAATTAAATAAAAAATCTTACATTTATCATTATTTAGAATAATGATGATGAATGAAAATTTCTCCATAAAACAATGGGCAGAAGACGATAAGCCACGCGAAAAACTAATGTTGAAAGGCAAAGGTGCTTTAAGCGATGCCGAATTGGTGGCTATTCTAATAGGTTCAGGAAGTCGTAATGAAAGCGCAGTAAGTTTGAGTAAACGAATTTTAGCAAGCGTAGAAAACAACTTAAATGCCTTAGGGAAATTATCTCTCAAACAATTAATGGAATTCAAAGGAATTGGAGAGGCTAAAGCCGTAACCATAGCTGCTGCTCTTGAACTAGGAAGAAGACGCCGAACCGAAGAAACAGTTGAGCTTCACAAAATAACATCCAGCAAAGCGGTTTTCGAACTTATGCAACCACTTATTGGCGAGCTGCCGCACGAAGAGTTTTGGGTGTTGTATCTCAATAATTCCAACAAAGTAATTTACAAAGCACAATTATCCAAAGGTGGAATCACCGGAACGGTGGTGGATATTCGATTAATTTTCAAAACTGCTTTGGAACACAATGCTACTTCCGTAATTTTGTCACACAATCATCCGTCGGGGAAATTGCAGGCCAGTGAGGCTGATAAGGATATTACCAAGAAACTAAAACTGGCAGGGGAATCCCTTGATATTAAAATTCTGGACCATGTAATTATTACCGAGCTAGGCTATTTCAGTTTTCAGGATGAAGGCATTTTTTAAATTATGAACACAATTACCGACATCTTCTTCGATTTAGATCACACGCTTTGGGATTTTGATAAAAACTCTGTTTTAGCTTTTGATAAAATCTTTAGTGAACATCACCCAACAATTGACACTACCACTTTTATAGAAATCTATGCTCCTATAAATCAAGCCTGCTGGAAATTGTATCAAGTTGATAAAATCACGCATGAAGAATTGCGCTATAACCGGTTGCGGCAATCGTTTGATGCTATGAATTACAGCATTACCGATGAAGCAATTCACAAAATATCACACGATTATATTGAATTTTTACCCGATAACAATCAGTTGTTTGAGGGTGCAGTAGAAGTGTTAGATTATTTGTATCCCAAATACAATCTCCATATTATCACCAACGGTTTTGCCGAAGTACAGCATAAAAAAATCCATAATTCGGGTCTTGGCGGTTATTTTAAAACCGTAACTAATTCAGAAATGGCGGGGGTCAAAAAACCACATGCTTCCATATTTGAATTTGCCTTATCTTTGGCTAAAACCAATAAGCAAAATGCCATCATGATTGGCGATTGCATTGATGCTGATGTGCGAGGCGCTTTGGAATTTGGAATGCAGGCCATTTTGTTTGATGAAAAAGAAATATATTCTTTGGAAGGTGTAGTGTCTATAAAACATTTATTAGAATTAAAAGAACTATTATAAAAATGAAAAAAGTATTGTTACTGCTGATTTTAATGGTATCTATTAGTGCATTTTCACAAAGTATAAATGAGTACCAATATGTTATTGTGCCGGTAAAATTTGATTTTCTAAAAGAAAACGACAAGTATAGACTCAATACCTTGACAAAATTATTGTTGCAGAAATACGGATTCAAATCCTATTTAAGTACAGAAGAATTACCGGAAGCGATGGCTAACAAACGTTGCTCCATTTTGTATGCTTCCTTAGAAGATGAGAATAGCTTCTTTGCCACAAAACTAAAAGTGATACTCAAAGATTGTCAGGAAAGAATTGTTTACCAAACCGATTTCGGTACCAGCCGTGAGAAGGATTATGCCGTTGCCTATAATAAGGCACTGCGGGCTGCTTTTGAGTCTTTTGATAAATTGAATTATAAATACACCGGTAAAGAAGAAGTTGCAACAACAACACCAGTTGTTCCGGAAACGCCAACACCGGAAAGTCCTTCGCCAAATGCAGAAAACAATCCGGAAGTTTTCTTTTTTGCTCAACCCATTACTAATGGCTTCCAAATTGTGAATAGCGAACCAAGAGTCATTATGCGATTGTTCAATACCTCTCAAAAAAATGTATTCATTGCAGTAAAAGGCGATACTAATGGTGTTGCTATTTTAAAAAGCAATCAATGGTTTTTTGAATATTACGAAAACGGAAAACTGGTTTCAGAACCTTTAAAACTTAGGTTTTAGTATCCATATTTATCTTTCCAACGATTCTTCAGGAAGGTGCGTAATTCATTCTCACGGGCATTATTGCCCGGTTTGTAGAAAGCCGTATTTTTAATTTCATCCGGCAGGTATTCCTGTTCCGAGAAATTATTGGCGTAGTTATGTGAATATTGGTATTCCTCTCCATAACCCAATTCCTTCATCAACTTAGTAGGAGCATTGCGCAAATGTATCGGTACCGATAAATCACCGGTTTGTTTTACCAAAGCCTGAGCATCGCCTATAGCCATATAACTCGCATTACTTTTGGCCGAAGTAGCCAAATATACTGCACACTGACTCAGTATGATTCTGCTTTCAGGATAACCAATAGTAGAGACAGCCTGAAAGGTATTGTTCGCCATGATAAAAGCTGTCGGATTAGCATTTCCAATATCTTCGCTGGATAAAATCAGCATGCGTCGGGCGATGAATTTTACATCTTCTCCTCCTTCAATCATTCGGGCTAGCCAATACACCGCGCCGTTAGGGTCACTGCCTCTTATCGATTTGATAAAAGCCGAAACTATATCATAATGCTGTTCACCGGTTTTGTCGTAAAGAACGGTATTCTGTTGAACCAATTCTAAAACCTTATCATTGGTAATTGTAATTTGACCTTCAGGGCTTGCGTTTACAACAAGTTCAAAAATATTTAATAGTTTGCGTCCATCGCCACCCGAAAGTCGCAATAACGCTTCGGTTTCCTTTAGTTTTATTTTTTTGGTCGAAATGATTTTATCTTCCTTCATCGCGCGCTGCAATAAAGCCAGCAAATCTTCTTTCGAAAACGGATTCAGGATATACACCTGACAACGTGACAATAAAGCGGGAATAACTTCAAAACTAGGATTTTCGGTGGTAGCACCAATCAAAGTAACCCAGCCTTTTTCTACCGCCGCCAATAACGAATCCTGTTGCGATTTGCTAAAGCGGTGAATCTCATCAATAAACAAAATGGGGTTCTTGGCTGTGAATAGTCCGCCACTGAGTTTGGCTTTTTCAATCACATCGCGTATGTCTTTTACACCACTGTTAATGGCGCTCAGTTCATAAAACGGACGATTACTTTGTTTGGCAATAATCTGCGCCAAAGTGGTTTTACCGGTACCCGGCGAACCCCAAAATATCATCGAAGGAATCACGCCCCGTGCAATCTGTTGTGTCAACGAACCATTCTCACCAACTAGGTGTAATTGGCTGATGTACTCTTCTAATCGCTGCGGTCTGATGCGTTCGGCAAGTGGTGCTTCCATGTGGTAAAAATACAGTTTTAATTTTTTTAGAGCCAAACGTTCGGGCATTTTTTAAACCCTGTTCCCGCTGTCCGTTATATCTCGTCCCAAAAGACGAGATGCCACTCCCATCGGGGCTAGATACAAGCTGTAGGCTCCTTTTAAAGGTTATTAACAATTTTTACCCGAAACCTTCCCGCTGGGTAGCGACAGCCTTTCGGGAACTCCCGAAACCTTCCCGATAGGTAGCGACACCCTTTCGGGAAAGCACGAAACCATCCTGCTCTATAGCGCCTAACTTTCGGGAACACCCGAAGCCTTGAGGCTCTGTAGCAAGAAACTTTTGAGAAAATTAGGAACGCTAACTGACAAATTAGCACTACTTTTAGTTTGGCTGTGTTTTTGACAAGTCTTTTGCGTTAAAGGAAATAACATGAACGATTACCACCATTTTAAATTTACGCCTTCAGTTTGGATAGTGCCGTCATTACTGCTTATTATGATGTGGGCGGTTTTCTTTTTTGAAAACAGTTTTCATATCAATTTGACTTCGCACGGTATTTATCCCCGATCCTTTTCGGGTTTGCAGGGCGTAATCTTCAGTCCGTTTTTGCATGGTGATTTGAACCATATAGCCAATAATTCGATTCCGCTTTTTATACTGACTACGGCACTAATTTATTTTTACCGCGATGTTTCTCTTAAGGTATTGCTGTATGGTGTTTTGTTTTCGGGCATTATTACCTGGGTGATTGGCCGTAGCTCGTTTCACATTGGGGCGAGTAGTTTAATTTATGTGTTGGTTTCGTTTATTTTCTTTAAAGGAATGATGACGCAATATTACCGCTTAATGGCGTTGTCGTTGACAGTAGTGATGATTTATGGCGGACTGATATGGTACATTTTTCCCGAAGTGGATAAGCAAATTTCATGGGAGGGTCATTTAGCGGGATTGATTACCGGATTTGCTTTTGCCGTTTATTTTAAAACACCCGATTATGTAGAAGCTACTCAATATCCTTGGGAGAAACCCGATTTTAATCCGGAGGAAGATATGTTTATGAAACATTTTGATGAGCACGGCAACTTTGTGAACACGCCGGAACCTGAGGAAGAAATTATTGATGAAATCTCTGCATCGCCTTTGTATTATATTTACGAGTATAAAAAAGCGACTGACGATACCAAACCAATCGATTAGTTGGCTAACTAGCCCAGATTACCTCACTTTGTGTTTAATTTTCATAGGAGTTCGGTGAATGCTTCGCATTTGTAATGAAAATAAAAAGCTTCCAGTGTTTGGAAGCTTTTTTATTGTAACGTAAAGCGGGAATATAGATTACTGATAAATCCCGAGCCATTCGCTTTTTATTGTCTTTGTCTTACTGTTTCATACAAGAAAGCGCCACAAGCCACAGAAACATTCAATGAGCCGATAGTTCCGAACATGGGTAACTTGGCTTTTTCATCTACAATTTTAAGGACAGATGGGTTGATGCCGCGGTCTTCGCTGCCCATAATAATGGCAACGGGTTCGTTTAAGGCTATAGTGTATATAGTGTCTTCGGTTTTTTCGGTTGCGGCTACGGTTTTGATGCCGCTGCCTTGAAGATAAAAGATAGCGTCTTTGATGTGATCTACTTTACAGATAGGCACATTAAATACAGCACCTGCTGATGTTTTTACTGTGTCGCCATTAACAGGAGCAGAACCTGTTTTTTGAACAATGATTCCATCAACACCTGTACATTCCGCGGTTCTGATGATGGCTCCGAAGTTTCGGGCATCGCTCAGTTGGTCGAGAATTAAGAATAGGGGAGTCTTGCCACTTTCGACTACAGCGTCAACCAAGGTTTCCAGTTTTACGAAGGTGATAGGAGCAATGGTAGCTACAGCACCTTGGTGGTTATTAGGGGTTAATCGGTTTAATTTTTCAACGGGAACATAGGAGAAATTGATGCTATGCTTTTTCATAGCTTTCATCAATTCCTGCATCAATTCGCCTTGAGCATCGCTTTGTATAAATACTTTGTCGATTTCTTTTCCAGCATTGATGGCTTCTATAATGGCTCTGATTCCGAAGATTTGATTTTCTTTTTCCATGGCGCAAAGATATAAAAAAACCACCAGTGAAAACTGGTGGTTTAAGTGTTGTGCTTATTTTAGTTTGAGTTTATTTTTCAATCTCTCGCTATGTATTTGATGGGCTTGTTGTCTTCCTTGGAAAACCGTATTTCCATTAGGGTCGGTTATGGTGTAAGTGGTGCCTAACTTTTCGATAGTATACTCGATTATGGCATTGTTATTACCATCGTCTAAACCTCCGTCTTGCATTGGGAAGAGAGACGAGATGTCGTATGTCTCATTGAAGGCTGTTCCCGGTTTAAGGAATTGTATTTTTGCCGGTATATTTATATTTTCAAAATAACCACCAGTACTCCACAAACTGGCATCGAGGTAATAGGTGCCGTCAGGTGAGTCGGCCGTAATCATAACCAAACTTTCCGGGCAATTAGAATAGCTGAAGTCTATTAAGTTAAAATCAACATCATACAATTCCAAATCCATATCGAGCGTACTACAGTTGTCAAGTTCATCAGTACCCGAAGTAAACGTTCCGCTCCAGTTTAGGCGAATGTTTAAGTTATCGGAATTTTTGATGGTAATGTTATAGTACAACTCATTTACCACTCCTAGAAGTGTTCTGTTGGAAACCACTTTTAGCTTTAGTGTTTCGTCTGATTCTCCTAGATCATCAAGGATAGTTGCAATGTTAACCGTGTATTCGGTCGCATAAGCAGGGATTTCGAAGATATAACCCACCGGCCCACCGTTTTCTTCAATGGCAACACAGTCGGGGTCATTACTTCTACAACCCGGAATTACATAATCATCTTGGTCAGTAGCGGTACTTTCGTCTAACATTACCAGGCGATATTGTATCGGTTCATTGATGGGTTTACTTAATTTGAACTTAAGTACAGCATCTTTTCCTTCGGTAACTTCAATGGTTGTGTCTCCGTTAGCAGTTAACTCAGGCTTGACTTTATGCCCTAAATTTTCAGTATCATCATTACAAGCCATTAGCAGTGCTCCAAAGAAAAGTATGGAAAGTAATCTGTATTTATAATTTGCTATTTTTTTCATAACTATTTTTTTATTGTTTAGTATAAACGGCGGTAAAATACCTGCGGACTACTCCCGAAGAAAATCCTCTGATGGAATAGTGCATCGTTATAGAAGTCACTACTCCGGTATTAGGATTTAAGGTTACTGAACCTGCATCAGCATCACCTTCTACCAAATTACTGAAGTAATCGCCTAAGTACTGTTCGTCAATAACAATAGACTGGCAAACATCTTTAAAAATGAAACCGTTTCTGGGAGCACCATCCGTAGTTAAGTCATCATAAGGACCTGTGGTAGAAGTAACATATTCTCCTAATGCCAACTCTGTGATTTCTTCGTTAGGAAATTCATATACCTCTCCATTATCCTGACGTGTTACCGTTAGTGAATAGGTTCCGGCTAAGTCAGAAGCACATTTGGCAATGGTAATTACAATGGTTTTTTTGTCATCGGCCACCACAGCATTGTTTGTAGTGGGTACGCCTAAATTAATCACAATAGTTTTAGGGGTATTTCCCGGTAAAACACTCGGATTAACAGTAAATGGCAATTCGGCAAAATCTGCTCCGGCCTCAAGGGTTATAGAACCTGATGCGGCATCAATAGTATAATCTACTCCGGCTATAGCAGTACTTGATGCATCAACCGAAAAAGGAATAGTGATATCACTACTTGACGCTGTCCCGTTTTGACCACCAATTAAATCTATTGGCTCCCAAACGTGAACCGGATCTACATCATTATCGGTGTAAATATAAGAGGACTGAGCACTTTTAAAACCTACAATATAAGTTCCTGAGCTATTGTTTTCCACATCATCCTTGACGCAGGATAGTGCGAACAGGCAGGATAATAGTACGAATGTGATTATTTTAATTTTTTTCATATCTCTTTATATTATGGTTTCCAAAATATTTTACTGGTGAAAGCTTCTGATTCTTCCTGATGTGGCACATTGGCTGTGTTTCCTGAAATCTCAGAACTTGGATATAAAAGGCGTATCGGTCTTGATGGGCCGGGAGCCACAGTCGAAAGGGGTACATGAGCAGGGAATCCTGTTCGGGTGTTTTCAATCCAGGTCTCGCCGCCGTTAATACCGTTTAAGGCAATCCATTTTTGGTTGATGATAGCTTCAATTTCATGTCCGGCAGAAGCAGTCCATCCGACTAAATTAATCGATTGGCTATAATACGTGCTGGCGTCTGCTGAAGTCAATCCCAAAAGTTTGAATGATTCGGTGATAGCACTTTCATACAAACTTTGTGCAGAACCGGTTAAGTATCCTCTTTGAACAGCTTCAGCCTGAAGCAATAAGCTTTCTGCGGCTGTAAATACTATGCCGTCTTGTGCTGAGTTTTGCAATAAGCCAGGTCCTACGTGAGATACAGGATAATTTGTAGAAGTGTTTAGAACATCTCCTTGCTGATGCCCATTATAAGTTCCCGGACCAGCTGAAGTAGCCGAATAAATTCGTGTCAATCTGTTGTCATTAGTGCTTGACAGGTAATTCACAGTGTACTTTGTTGCAGCGGTAGAGGACCAGTTGTTTTTGACTTCGTCATTGGTGTTCAGGAACATGGAAGCGAAACTGTTTTGCTGATTTACAGAAGCGCTAAAACCAGGATTAATTTTTACATTGTCAGTAGGTCCAAGAAATTCTGCTCCGCTGTTTTGCAATGCAGTCATCTGAGCAGCAATATAAGATGATGAAGCTGCTCTTCCGGATTCTCTGATAAGGATTCTTAATTTCAAAGTATTGGCAAACTTTTTCCACATCGCCATATCCCCATGAAGCATCACGTCGTTTTCGCCCGGATTTATCGTTCCTGCTGGAGCGTTATCAATTAAGTCAATGGCTTGGTCCAGTTGTACAATCAAATCCCTGTATATGGTTAGGGCATCATCATATTTTGGAGTTAGGTTAAGTCCTCTTTTATGAGCTTCAGTATAAGGAATATCACCATATAAATCTACTAAATACTGGAAATAAAAGGACTTTAATATTTTAGCGATAGCTTTATAATGGTCGTATCCAGGTTTTGTAGTGTTTTGAATAAAAGTGAAGTTTGAAGTTCTTAAACTCAGAATTTCAAAAATACCGGCATAAAAATCGGAAGTGACATTATAGGTGTGTTCGTTAAAATAATAACTTGAGTTGGAAGCTCCAACATCTCTGGTCCAGTTATTCATCATTAAATTTCCTAACTGGTTCATATTGTCCTGAGTTCGGGTTGGAAAATCAGGAACAGAACTTCCGGCCAAAACACTATAGGTATAGACCTGGGTAGCTGCCAAAACATTTTCAGGATTTACGTTCTCAGATGAAGGGTTGTTTGGGTCTTCATTAACATCCAAATACTCATCACAAGAATATAGTAGGGTGAGCAACAACAGGCCACTCAATATTTTTGTTTTCATGTTTTTCATTTTCATTTTTTTAAAAAGTTATATTGATGTTAAATCCATAAGTTCTGGTAGGCGGAGCTTGTGCGCCGGTACTTAAACCAACATTGTTTCCTGTAGTAAAAGAAAATTCAGGATCGGTATAATTTCTGTTTGACTTAGGAAGTATCATAAATACATTTCTGGCATTAAAGCCAATCGATAAGCCTTCAATATGCAGGTTTTTCAGCATGTTTTTAGAAAAAGAGTAAGAAAGAGCAATTTCACGACATTTAAATGCTGTGGCATCTAAAACAAAATTCTCGTCTATTTCTCTATAAATTCCGGTAAAATAATCCTGATTACCTGAGGTGGTTACACTGGTGTTTTGAGTGTAAACCCCCGGAGAACTTTCAATTACAGAGTTTGGGAAGATAAATGGTTCTCTTCCGTTTTGAGCGGTCACGATGTCGGAACCGTTTTGAATCAAAGCGTCTTTTACACCGGCATAAAATTTATGACCTGTTCTATAGTCAAAAACTCCCGTAAGTTTTAAGTTCTTGTACCGGATGTTTGTGGTAAGGCCAAGAATGTAATCAGGTGTTGTTTTTCCCAATTTTACATTTGTGGCTTTCAAAGGGTCTCCTGTTGTGGCATCAATGATTACATTTCCGTTGTTATCTCTTTGGTAACCGGTTCCCACCAACATAGGGAATTGCTCCCCTTTTATAGCTGCTATTCCTGCAGTGCCAAGGTAGTCTCCCACAGCAATCTGGTCTGCATTATCGCTTACCTTGGTTACTTCTGTTTTTGGCGCACTGTAGCCCAAGCGAAAATCCCAGGTAAAATCTTCTGTCTTGATAGGTGTCAAACCTAAATCTAGTTCAAGACCTTTAGATACAGTTTCTCCAACATTTACAAAAGCGGAACTAGCTCCTGAAGCAAATGATGGTGAAATCTCTACTATTTGATCCTTATTTTTGGAGTGATAATAGCCAACATCAAAAGTAATTCTTCTTTTGAAGAATTCTAAATTCAGGTTAAACTCATTTGAGATGTTGGTTTCCGGTTTTAAATTTGGGTTAGCAATACTGATAGTTTGTGCAAAACTATTGATGCCATAAGGAAAACCGGCAGAGGAGGCGCTGGTAAAGCGGTCATTGATTAGATAAGGTTCAATACCAGCGTTACCTACACGTACATAACTGGCCGATACTTTGGCAAACGTCAGGACATCACCTCCAAAGTTTTTAAAGGCTTTGGTTGGGATGAAGGAAACCCCGGCACTAGGATAGAAGAATGGTCTTGTGATCACTGAAGCCCTGTCGTTTCTTGCGGTAAGGTTTACAAACAAATAATCTTTGTATCCTAAATCTACATTGGCAAAATAAGAATAGCTTCTGTTTTTTGATTTGAAATCTGTAGGTTTGGCATTTCCGGTAATATTTGAAATGTTATACAAGCCCGGAATTACCAGTTTTTCCCCTTTTACAGACAAGGCATTGGCCTCTCGATTGGTAATATTGTTTCCTATGTTGGCTTTAAAAGTAAGGTCTTTTGTTAGTTCGTAATTTAAATTAATCAATAAATCAGCATAAATGTTTCTGGTATTGGAATTGCCAACTTCATAAGAGGATACATAATCAAATGGAGAATCCCAGTGTACTACTTCGGTTTTATAACCATTAAAGAATGCCACATTATTGCTGGAGGTACTTCTATAACTGCCTCTATAGGTCACATCAATGTTTTTA
>Ga0066433_1000118_pt1 | contig 16758 bp, 13 predicted proteins | sample LakWasMet49_LOW8_2_FD_59521 | JGI IMG/M metagenome (GOLD analysis project Ga0066433, IMG submission 59521) | Freshwater sediment methanotrophic microbial communities from Lake Washington under simulated oxygen tension - Sediment Metagenome 49_LOW8 | ecosystem: Environmental > Aquatic >... | reverse complement strand
CGCTTTAATTATAAAACCAAAAAAGCCTTAGTTTGGAACTCCAGAACCAAGCAGGGCGAAATGAATGTAAAAGCCGAAATCTCCAAAAAAGAAAACGACTCCGTTTATTTTTTAAAGAAAGCCCGCTTCACTACGGCTAAAGATGTTGACAATCCTGAATATTATTTCCAGGCCAGCCGTGTAAAACTGGTGCCCGGTAAAAAAGTGGTCGTAGGTTTAACCAATATGGTTATTGCCGATGTTCCCACCCCATTAGCCTTACCGTTTGCTTTTTTTCCTATGACAGAGAAAAGTCGCTCCGGACTAATCATTCCTTCTTATAATGATAGTAATACGCGTGGGTTTTCGTTGCAAAACGGAGGGTATTATTTTGCCCTGAGTGATAACTATGACTTAGCGGTTTTGGGCGATTATTATACTAACGGAAGTTATGCCATGCGCTTTGAATCTTCGTATGCCAAACGCTATAAATTCTTGGGTAACGTCAATATTCGTTTCGAAAATCTAATTACCAGCGAGCGAGGATATCCTGATTATGCCCGCACTAATATCTACAACATTCAGTGGTCACATTCGAAAGACGGAAAATCAAACCCGAATTCCCGCTTCTCGGCTTCGGTTAACTTGGGAAGTAGTAAATACTATGTCAACTCAATCAATCAGGTTAATGTTGGCTCAAGATTGAATAATACACTGAGCTCTTCTATTTCGTATTCTAAGACTTTTAATTCGGTACCCCAAGTGAATATGTCGTTAACGGCAACCCATTCGCAAAATACCAATACTGAAGATATTAACATGACTTTGCCAACACTACAGGTAAGTGTAGACAGGATTTATCCTTTTGCTCCTAAGGATGGCATCAAAAAAGGAATATTGAAAAACATCAACCTGCAATATACTGTGAGAGGTGAAAACCGAATTGCCACTAAAGATTCGCTTTTCTTCAAACCACAGATGTTCCGTGATGCCAAAATGGGTATTCAACACACTGTTCCTTTAAGTACCAATTTTAAAGTTTTCAAATACTTCAGTGCTTCAACAGCAGTAAATTATAATGAGGTTTGGTATTTCAAAACCATCAAGAAACAATTTAATGCTGCACAAAATAAAGTGATTGATATGGATGTTCAAGGGTTTGATGCTTTTAGAACCTATTCATTCAGCTCCAGTTTGGGAACCACTATTTACGGTACGTTTAATTTTGGTGAAAAGAAAAAAATTCAGGCCATCCGCCATGTGGTTCGCCCTAACATCTCCTATAGTTATACGCCGAGTTTTTCTCAATATTATGATACTTATGACCCTGATGGAAGTGGAACCATGCGAAAAGAATACACCCGATTTGACAATGGTATTTTTGGAGCACCCGGTAAAACCATGTCTAACAATGTTGGATTTAACCTTAGTAATACTTTTGAAGCCAAAGTAACCGATAAAGATTCGACTAAAACCGAACCTAAAAAAGTCATGCTGCTGAACAATTTGAATTTTGCAACAAGCTATGATATCACAGCAGATTCTTTGCGTTGGTCGCCTATGCGTGTGAGTGCGGGTACCCAATTGTTAAACCAAAAAATGAACATCAATTTTGCAGCTACTCTCGATCCTTATGCCATCAATAATGCCGGTAAAAGAATAGATACCTGGAATATTGACAATGGCGGAAGTTTGTTTAGAATGACCAGTGCCAATATGACCATGAACTATGCTTTTAACAACAAAGGAAACGGAGAAGATAAAGAAAAAACAAATACGCAGGGCAAACGAAACGGAGGACGTGAAGACGACTTGTTTGGTAGTAATGTTGACATGAGTGACCGACGACAAAGTCAGTTTGGTGATAAAGATGAAGGAGACAAAGCAAAAGAAAAAGATGCTGATTTTTTTAGCTACAATTTACCTTTTGATATGACGTTGGCCTATTCGCTTACTTATTCTAATAGTAATCGGCAAAAGAAAATTACCGGAAACTCGGTGATGATTTCTATGAATACCGATTTAACCCCTAAATGGACAGCAGGGGTTTCAACCGGATATGATTTTGTACAAAAGGGGGTCACGTTCACCCAATTCAGGTTTGAGCGGGATTTAGACAGTTGGCGTATGGATTTCAGTTGGGTACCTTTTGGCCAATCCTATTGGAGTTTCTTTATCGGAATCAAATCAGGAGTGCTTAGTGATATTAAATGGGATAAACGAAGTCAGGCTGATAGAAGCTTAAGATAATTATGCCCTTCGACTGCGCTCAGGGTGACAAAAATAAATTAGAAATTATGAGTGATAAAAAAATAATATTTACCGATAAAGCTCCGGCACCAATTGGGCCTTATAACCAAGCGGTTTTGGTGGGCAATACTTTGTTTACTTCGGGGCAAATTGCTTTGAATCCGGTTACTATGGAACTGGTTTTAGACGATATTGAAACCGAAACCAAACAAGTGATGGAGAACATGAAAGCCGTGCTGGAAGCTGCTGACATGACCTTTGACAACGTAGTAAAAACAACCATCTTCATTATGAACATGGGCGATTTTGCCCGTATCAATAGCGTTTATGGTAGTTACTTTGATGAAAAAACAGCACCCGCCCGTGAGACCGTGCAGGTAGCCGGTTTGCCAAAAGGAGTGAATGTTGAGATTTCGATGACAGCCGTGAAATAGTTTGCCATTATAAAAATTTACAAATCCCTGAGGTGAAAACGTTGGGGATTTTTTTTTGGCTTTATTCCATTTTTTGTCAGTGTTCCTATGCTCATTGTCACCGTTCCTATGCTCATTGTCACTATTCCTAAGTTCATTGCCACAGTTTCTAAAATGCTTGTCAGTGTTCCTAAGCTCATTGTCACTGCTCCTAAGGTGTTTGTCAGTGTTCCTAAGCTCGTTGCCACCGTTCCTAAACTCGTTGTCACCGTTCCTATGGTGCTTGTCACTGTTCCTAAGATGTTTGTGAGTGTTACTAAGCTTATTGTCAGTGTTCCTACGATGTCTGTCAGTGGTGGCGGTCAGCTTAGGAACACTGACAAGCCTTATAGAGAGGATAGAAAAGATTGCTGAAGAAGAAGAAAGGATTATAGTAGTCGTGGAAAATATCTTAGGAAATGGGAAAACTAGTTAGGATTTGATAACGCTGGCTCTATAATAGGATACTGGTAATAAAGTTTTTATATATTTGACCAAATCAATCCTGCCTTTTAATAAACCGCGAAAACAATACTACTAAGAATATGAAAACACGCTTCATTCTTATACTCTCATTATTTTTCACCATTCAAAACTATGGGCAGTGCACAGTTCCGCCACCACCGGGTTATGATATCATATTCAGCCTTGATCCTGATAATGATGGGTTTGCCTCTTTTGATATAGCCTACTACATTCAAAACTTCAGCACACCGCTTATGGAAAGCATTTACAATGTAAGCGCGTCGGGGTATAATACCGTTTTTTATAACAGCAACAACCAAGTTTCAGCATTACAGTATACCAACCTTGTTGTCGATGAGTTTTGTGATATTAATTATGAATATTCAGGAACGGGACCAACTTTTGACCCACAACCTCCCTGTTATTGGCCTGTGTTTACAAATTTGAGTGTCAAACTGGTAACGGTACCCAATAATCTTGACATGGATGGTGACGGTATCCTGAATGTGGATGAAGACACCAACCACAATTTAAACCTAATGGATGATGATGATGATAACGACGGGATTATTAATCTTAAGGATACTTCAAATACTTTGTCGTTAAACAGCCAAACAACCCTGAAAATTAGCGTTTATCCTAATCCTGCCGGCAATGGGTTTGTTACATTTGAATCAAATGCTATAGTATCAGCTGTGACTATATTCGACTTAAGTGGTAAGCAATTACAGGAAGGGCAAATCAATGGAAATGTATTGCCTGTTAACCAACTCGCAAACGGAATATATTTCTTTAAATTTCAATCAGACCAAGGTGCTGTTTTGAAAAAAATTGTAATCAATAAGTAGTTTTTCTTAGCTTTTTTTCGGTTACTCCATTTCATCCAACCCCAACAATAATAACTGCGCAGTGGCTTCATTGGTGGCTAGTGGTACATTGTGTACATCGCAAATGCGTATCAACATATTGATATCCGGTTCGTGTGGGTGGCTCGAGTTAGGGTCTTTGAAGAAAAGTACCATTTTGGTTTTGCCTTCAGCCACACGGGCAGCAATTTGAGCATCGCCTCCCATAGGGCCTGACAGCATTTTCTTGACTTTAATGCCCACAGCTTCTACCTTTCCTCCTGTGGTTCCTGTGGCTATGAGTTTGATGTTTTCTCTTTCGAGCAAATGCTTATTCTTATTAATAAACTGAACCATATCAGCTTTCTTTCCATCATGAGCTATAACAGCTATTTCCATAAAGTTGTTTTTACAAATGTACTAAAAAATGCATTTCTTAATCTAGGTTAAGTTCCCTTGAGGGAACATCGCCTTACCTTTGTATTGTAATTAAACGAAATATAAATTTAAAAAAATAAAACCATGTCAAAAGCAATCTGGGCCATTGACCCAACCCACTCAGAAATAGGATTTAAAGTAAAACACATGATGTTTACTAACGTATCGGGAAAATTCAACTTGTTTGATGCCGATATTCAAAACGAAGAAGAACAATTTGAAACTTCAGCCATTGCCTTTTGGGCCGAAGTAAACTCTATTAACACCGGGAACGACGACCGTGATAACCATTTGCGCAGTGCCGATTTCTTTGATGTAGAGAACTTTGGTAAGCTAACCTTTAAAAGTACCTCGGTTCGAAAAGTAAACGAAGGACAATATGAAATCAGTGGTGATTTGACCATCAAAGACGTTACTAAAAACATTACTCTAGAGACCGAATACAGCGGTTTGATGAAAGACCCTTGGGGGAATACCAAAATCGGACTTTCCTTAAACGGTAAAATTAACCGTAAAGATTTTGGCCTAAGCTGGAATGCTGCTCTTGAAACCGGTGGTGTTTTAGTAGGCGAAGAAATCAAATTAACTGCTGAAGTACAGTTTGTAAAACAATAAAGATAGATTAGGTTTAGTATTTTGTTAAAAGCCATCCGAAGTGATTTTTGGGTGGTTTTTTTATTCTAAAGAATCTTTGTATAAAAAAGCCTGCAGTGAGCAGGCTTTTATAAACTATTTATTTAAAACGTGGTAAGCAATTAATCCGTCAATAGGTCTGCGGAGTACATTACCTACTTTAATACCGTGTTTAGTTAGTACTTCTGTAAGCTCATCCACTAAATAAAAAGCGATGGAACCCACAAAATGCACCGGAACTGTTTTGCAGTTATCAAACTGCATGATGTAGTTTTCTACAAAGTCTTCCATTTCGGCATAAATATATTTTTTGCAGAATTCAGTATCCTTGTGCTTTATGATAAACTTGGCAAACGTAGCCAGATAAGCATTCGGGTTAGGCTCTTTGTATAAATTATTCTTGATATAATCAGGGTCCACATTGTATTCTTCTTCGAATTCTTTGGCTAAATCAGTCGGCATTTTGCCAAAATAATAGCCTCGTAATAAATGACGCCCAAAACGATTTCCGGAGCAGTCATCCATAGCGATATACCCTAAGGATTGTACTTTTTGATGCAGCACTTTACCATCAAAATAACTGCAGTTGGAACCTGTTCCTAAGATGCAAACAATAGCTTCTTCGTCTTTAGGCGTAGTGGCATAAACCGCGGCATAAGTATCTTCATGAACCGAAACCACCGCATGGGTAAAATAGGCTTTGAATACCTCGGTCAGAAAATTTTTCATTCGATCAGTTCCGCAACCGGCACCATAAAAGAAAAGATGGGTGGCTTTGTCTTTATTATGCTGTATATCGAATTTGTCGTCAAGACGACTGATGATTTCCTCTTTGTTTAACACTTCGGGGTTCAATCCGAGTGTTTGCGTAGTAAAAAGCACTTTACCGTTATCATCAATGGCAATCCAATCGGCTTTGGTAGAACCACTATCAACTAATAATTTCATGATTAATTAGGAATTACGAATTACGAATTACGAATTTGAAAAGCCTTCCAAAAGTAAAACTTAATTCTTTTATTGTTTTGGTTGAGTTAGTTTGATTAAAATAAAAATCCCGTCACAGCTGGTGCAACGGGATTGTATTTACTTATTTTAAGTTGGCAATATGAACTGATAAATCAATCAATTTGCTGGAATACCCGTATTCGTTATCATACCAGGAAACCAATTTGAAGAACGTTGAATTTAATCCAATTCCGGCTTTAGCATCAATAATTGAAGTTCTTGAATCGCCCACAAAATCTTGTGACACTACATCATCTTCGGTATAACCCAGGATTCCTTTCATTTCGTTTTCAGAAGCTTTTTTCAACACGGCCATGATTTCGTCATACGAAGTTTCTTTGGCCACTTTTACCGTTAAATCAACCACCGAAACGTCAACCGTTGGTACACGGAACGACATTCCTGTTAGTTTTCCGTTCAAGGCAGGGATTACTTTACCCACTGCTTTGGCAGCACCGGTAGAAGAGGGAATAATGTTTACACTGGCAGCACGTCCGCCTCTCCAGTCTTTTCTGGATGGTCCGTCGGCCGTCATTTGAGTAGAGGTTGTGGCGTGAACTGTAGTCATTAATCCTTCAACAATGCCGAAATTATCATTGATAACTTTGGCCAAAGGCGCTAAACAGTTTGTGGTACAGGAAGCATTTGAAACTACTAAATCAGTAGCTTTAGCTTCAAGGTGATTTACTCCCATAACAAACATCGGAGCATCAGCAGAAGGAGCTGAAATAATTACTTTTTTAGCACCACCGTCAATGTGTGCTTTAGCTGTTTCGATTGTAGTAAAAAAACCGGTACATTCCGCTACTACATCAACGTCAACGTCTTTATCATCCCATTTTACTAGCTTAGGGTCTCTTTCGGCAGTTACTCTGATGAATTTATCGTTTACATATAACTTTCCGTCTTTTACTTCTACTTTTCCGGCAAAGCGACCGTGAACTGAATCGTATTTTAATAAGTAAGCCAAGTGCTCTACAGCCAACAAATCATTAATGGCTACTACTTCTACATTATCTCTGTTAAAGGTTTCTCTAAAAACAATTCTTCCAATTCTCCCGAAACCGTTAATTCCTAATTTTACTTTTGACATTTTTTTTATTTTAAATTTCTGTTTTTTGTTTATGAGACGTAATATATTACGTCTCTACATTGTTATGTTGACATGATATTTGAAATTCGGAGCAACTCTCTGTCAATTTCCGAATGCCCTTTGATAGCTTGTTCTAACGGCGTTAATTCTATTTTATCAGCTAGTAAACCTACCATGAAATTGGTTTTGCCTTCTATTAATGATTCTACAGCTTTTACTCCTAATCTTGAAGCTAAAACCCGGTCGAAACATGACGGTGCTCCACCTCGTTGCATGTGACCTAGTACTGAAACGCGAATATCGTATTCGGGTAAATGCTCTTCGATATAATCTTTGAGTTGGAAAACATTTTTCCCCATCTTTTCTCCTTCAGCCACCACTACGATGCTGGATGATTTTCCGGATGCTTTACTTCTTTGAAGGGATTCTAATAATCGCTCTAATCCTAAATCTTCTTCAGGGATTAGGATTTCCTCTGCTCCTGCTCCAATTCCGGCATTCAGGGCGATGTGTCCGGCATCTCTTCCCATAACTTCCACAAAGAAAAGTCGGTTATGCGAACTGGCGGTATCTCTGATTTTATCTATACATTCGACAACCGTATTCAAAGCGGTGTCGTAGCCTAAAGTATGACTGGTGCCAAAAATATCATTATCAATAGTGCCCGGAATTCCCATAACGGAAAAACCATATTCATCATTAAAAACTTCAGCACCGGTAAACGAACCGTCACCACCGATAACCACTAAAGCATCTACTCCGGCATTTACCAGATTTTGATGGGCCTTTTGACGGCCTTCTTTGGTCATGAATTCTTTAGAACGTGCCGATTTTAAAATGGTTCCGCCTTTGTTAACGATGTTGTTTACGCTACGGGGTCCCATTTCTTTAAAATCGCCTTCAATCATCCCTTGGTAGCCTCTGTAAATACCGATACATTCGATGTTATGATAGGCACAGGTTCTTACTACGGCACGGATGGCGGCGTTCATTCCGGGTGAATCACCACCCGAAGTTAAGACACCTATCTTTTTTATGTTTTTTGACATATTTTGAGTATTAAAATGTAAAATTAGCAAACAAGCGGCATTATTTTGCCCATATTATTACTATAGTAATAAAATAAGGGAAATTCAAACGTTTTCGTTGATAAGTTTTTAGTTTGTGAAAGGTAAAATGGATTTTGAAGCTTAATCCTCAGTCGGAATAGCTTCTTTATTTTGAGTTGGTTCTGTTTTTCTCTTTTCTTCCTTTTTATCCTTAATACGAATATGATCCGGAAGCGGACTCGAATCGTGTATTGCTTCAGCCTTTGGAACAAGTTTATTTATTTTAGCATTTTTGAAAATTCGGTTGACCAATTCTTTGAAAGTATCAAAATCGACTTCATAAGACAATCCGATTCCTTGTGTATAACCAATTCCCTGACCGATGTAGGTAATGTCATTTTCTTTATTGAAAACTCTCAGATTCAAAGTTCCGTCTTCATTCACGCGGTATTGCACCTCAACGTCGCCCACTACGGTTGACTCGTTAAGACCTCCCACAGGAACTCCAACTTTTCCGTTAACCGTAATGCGGTCATTAATTTTGGAGGAAACCGAAACTCCAAAGCGGCCATCCGTTTCTAATCCTGGTGTTTTATCGGCGGTTACATAGTCGATACCCAAATTAAGCTTGCCATTTTCATCGGCAAAAATATCGTTGAATACACTGCTTACTTTTTCAAAAGCAATGTTGGAGGTTTGCGATTGATTGACGCCTTCCGGACTTAAAAATCCACCAAAAGCCAATAAATACAATGCTTGTTTCTGACGCGTATCTTTATCATTTAATTTGTATTGAATCTCCGATTTCAAAGTACTTCCAACGGTTGGAAAATTAATATTGAAATCAGGTTCCGGGCTGGCGAGATTTCCTCTTACTTCTATGGCAACCTCAACGTCAACTTTCTTATTAAAGGATGGATTGTCAATCAATACCGCCGGATTGGCTGATGTTTTATACACCGCTTCCAGATTTAATGTTGCAGCCATCGGGTCACCTGCCCAAGTGATAGAGCCTCCTTTTTTAACATCAAACTTTTTATCAATTAAGCCACCGTATTTGAAATTATAGGTTCCCGACATGGCTAGGAAATCGCCCCACATTTCAAACTTACCAAGGGTGTTAATCCTGAAAAGTAAAGTTCCGAAACCTTTGCCTTTCATACCATGACCCGATTCTCTGTTCAGAATTACTTCAATATTAGCATTATCAGTAATATCGAAATTAAATTCCAGTTCAAGCCCATTGAAATTTTTGTTTTGTACAATATTATCCTTGTTCTTTTTCTTTTTTTCTTGTGGACTTAAAATATGAATATAGCTGTTTTCTTCAACCGCTTCGGCATCATTTATGGGGATTTTGATATCTGTACCTTTGGCTGATTCCGCATTCACCCGAATCATTAATCCGCTGGTAGGACCTTTTATGGTTGCCGAGCCATCCATGAATGCTTTTCCATAGTAGGCTGCATCTTCATGGTCGATTGTATTAAGTGCCAAAAGCCTGTTAGAGTTGATGCCTAAATCTAACTGCCAATCGCCAAATTGCTTATGTTTGATAAAACCACTAATTGTTCCTTTGGTATTAAATTTGGTATCGGTAATGTTGGTTTCGCGAATGATGAACTTGTTTTCGGTGACATCAACTACAGACCGATTGTCAAATACATAATCAGTATTGAGGTACGGAATGGTAAGTCCGGCATCGTCTACAAACAAACGTCCGTTGTAATCAGGGTCGTTGATATCACCGTCAATTCGGGCATTGCCGGAAGCAAATCCACGGATGTTAGTAATCACATCACCTCCTATTTTGCCTAAAATCCCCAAATTAAATTTTTCAAAATTCAAATCAACATCGAGCAAGGTGCGGTTGTCTACTACTTGAATGTCACCGTTAGCGCTAAAGGCTTCCATGTTTTGATTTTCCAAAGTAGAATTTAAATAAAATTTACTCAGCGTTTCATCGCCTTTGATGTCCAGATTCATGCGCCCTAAATCGATATTGTTCACCTGTAAGCTATCAATTCGAAGTGTTGAAGTGGGCTGAAAAACAGTATTGCTTTGCTTGAAATTGACCTTACCATTGAGATTACCGTCAAAGCGGAATTTATCTACATCAGGCGTGACTTTATTGAGGTTGACATTCTCAAAAGTCAGTTCTAAATCTTTGGCAGTCTTACCATTCCACATTCCCATGAAATTGATTTTTTGGTTGCCGTGGGAAACCATCAAATTGTCGAATGAAAAATTCTTTAGTTTTTTATCGAAGACAATTTTGCTGTTTTCAGGATCTTCCTCTTCGTTTAAAAACCACAGATAATCTTTGAACTGCAATTCTGATTTATTGAAACCAATGACGTTTTGATTGTCGTTATTAATCGTATGGAAAAAGTTAAGATTGTAGAAATCATTACCTTGTTTGCCTCCTTTGAATTCTGTTCTGAAATGCAACGTATCATTGGCAAAGGTGTTAATCATACTAAAATCCCTAACTTTATAATGCTTGGTTTTAATAGAATCCATTTGAACATAAGCATTGTAAAGCGGGTTTTTATTATCAATTTGAATCAGCACTTTATCAAACGTATTGTTGTAAGCTGTGACTTTGGGCGAATCAAAACTCAGACTAAAATTCTTAGTATCGGAACCGATATCCCCTTTTAAATTGGTGTTGGGCGCCAACGAAATCTCGGGATTAAAAATTTCAATAATCTTACTGTGCAACGCAAAATTGAACTTCAGATATTGATTGGGCAACACTTTATTTTGCTTGTAATTAGAGTAGAAACTTCCTAATGAATTTTCTACCATTTTTTGAAGTTGATTGAATTTGTATTTTCCCACGACATATCCCTCTATAGCTTCGGGCGAATTGATAGTAATGGCTCTTTCCCCTGCTGCATCAAAATTGGAAGTAACCGTTAGCGTATCTAAAAAATATTGATCCTTTTTATTTTGATAGGATGCATTAGTCAACAACAAATCACCTTGGAGGTTGTCAAAAGAATTTCCTTTGGCTTTTACCACAATATCGCCTTTAAATACTGCTATTGAATCCTGAATAAAATTCAGTTTGGCTAAATTAGCATAATCTATTTTAGAATGGAAATCATAAATATTTTCCCTTTTGGATAAATCAACCGTTCCGTTGAAATCCATGAATAAGTTTGGATCGTTTACATAAAATTTTCCCTTGAAAATAGGTTCCTTGAAACTTCCGTCCACAATGATTTTGGTGTAATTATAACCATTGTATTTTACTTGTGAAACATCGCCAACAAAAGAAGTGTTCAAGTATTTTCGGGTAAAGCCTTTACCTTCCACATCAAGATTTAAGGATACTTTGCCAATGGTTTTATCATTAATCAAAGTTCCCACATCAAAATTATCTAAAATGACATTTCCGTTGTATTTAGCGTTATCTATGGTATTCAGATTCGACATATGCAAATCGGACTCAACTATACCTAAATCGGTATTCATCACAAAATCGGCATTGATGTATGTTTGGGTGACTTCCGTTTTTCCGACGTAATAAAACTGTCCTAGTTTTGCTAACGAAGAAGGTAATTTTTTACCTAAAACATTAGGCAAAAGTTTAGTCAAATCGGCATAATTAGAGGATATTTTATCAAAGTCTCCTTTCATGTAAAAATCGCCGGGTGCTCGGGGGAATAAGTTTCTAAAGTTAACATCCCCTTTGATTATAGAGTTTTTTTGATCGCGCAAATACATATTGGTCGCATAAAAATCATTCAGCGTTCCTTTGATTTTGGAATTCAAATAGAACTTCTGATTTTTATCTAATTCGATGTAAAAATGGCGAATATCATTGGTTGACAAAGTAGAACTGTCCACAGCCACCTCAAACTTGACTTTGTTATTAAAATCGCTAAAATCGTGATTATCTTTATTGTATTTCAGCACAACTTGACCTTTCAAATAAGACTCAGGCGTTCTTATTACCAAATTTTCCAGACGTATATTTTTTTTGGTATATGTAAAATCAGCAACCAAATTATCAACTGTAACACCACGATGATCGTCGAAAGTCATAGCAGTAATTGCAACTGTAACATCCGGTCCTTTAATTTTAAAATCTTTTAAATGGGCATCAATTTTGGAGAAATCAACATCTTTGGGAACGGCCCGATTTTCATCAATCATAGCAAATCGGCTGTTTTTGAGATAAATGTTTTTTGAAGTCATCAAAAATTTCCCGCTTCCTTTTTTTCCGTCATCAAAAGCATCGATAAACAAATCTAAACTAGTATCTTTTTCTTTTTTATAAGTCTTGATTTGAAGGTAGAAATTATCGAATCGTAAATCGCCAAAAAGCAGTTTACCGTTCATTAATTTTCCTAAATCTAATATGCTGGTTTTAATGCGTTGGGAGTAAATCAGCGTGTCATTATGATGGTCTAAAATCAAAACCCTTTTAAGCTTAACACCCCCAAAAGCGGTTATGGCTACTTGGTCAACATAAATTTTAGTGCCAAAATCTTTGTTGATTCTATCGGTTGCGTAATGGGCAATTTTGGTTTGCACTACAGGTAGCGAAAGCGCAATAACCGTCAGCAACAGCAGCAATAACAATCCCACTATAGTGCGAATCACTATCTTCCTGAATCTTTTAAAACCCGTATTTGTCTTATTTTTTTCCAATTAGTATAATGACTTGGGAAAGAAAATTACCTTTGCAAAAATATTTATATTTGATTTTTCCTGATGGAGTGTCAAATATAACTCAAAATTCGTACCTTTTATGCATCCCAAAGAAGTTTTTATTCTTGCCATTGAAAGTTCTTGTGACGATACTGCCGCGGCAGTTTTGCATGGTGACAAAGTACTTTCGAATGTAGTTGCCCGACAAAGCATCCATGAAGAATACGGTGGTGTAGTGCCCGAATTGGCATCCCGTGCCCACCAGCAAAATATTGTTCCGGTGATTGATATTGCCTTGAAGAAAGCTAACGTTACCAAAGAACAACTTTCAGCTATTGCTTTCACGCAAGGTCCCGGCCTGATGGGGTCGCTTTTGGTAGGTACTTCCTTTGCTAAATCATTAGCGATGGCATTAGATATTCCGTTGATTGCTGTAAATCACATGCATGCTCATATTTTGGCCCATTTTATTGATGAAGAAGGTTATGAAAAACCAACATTTCCATTTTTGGCTCTGACCATTTCCGGCGGGCACACTCAGATTGTAAAAGTGAATGACTTTTTCGATATGGAAATCATTGGCGAAACCACTGATGATGCTGTGGGAGAAGCTTTTGACAAAACAGCCAAAATATTAGGCCTTCCCTATCCCGGCGGTCCTTTGATAGACCAGTTTGCCAAAGAAGGAAATCCAAAAAAATACCAGTTTACCAAACCAAAAGTAGACGGATTAGATTTTAGTTTCTCCGGATTGAAAACTCAGATTTTGTATTTTGTACAAAAAAATGTATTGGAGAATCCCAACTTTATTGAAGAAAACAAAGCCGATATCTGCGCCTCGGTACAACATACTATCATCGAAATTTTGATGGAAAAAGTAAAAATGGCTGTTATCCAAACCGGCATTACTCAAATTGCTATTGGTGGTGGCGTTTCGGCTAATTCAGGCATCAGACAAACTTTGAAAGAAGCCGAATCCAACTATGGCTGGACCACCTTTATTCCAAAATTTGAATATACTACAGATAACGCAGCGATGATTGGCATAGTTGGTTATCAGAAGTTTTTACATGATAAATTTACCAATGCTGGTGTAGTTTCTAAAGCCCGAATTGAGTTTTAAGTATGCAATTATTTTATAATCCTTCGATAACTGACACAGCTAGTTCTTTTGTTTTTGACAAAGAGGAAAGTAAGCATATTATCAAAGTATTGCGCAAAAAAGAAGGCGATGTTTTGTATGTAACGAATGGTTTAGGTTTTTTGTTTATTACCGAAATCACTATTGCTTCCGACAACAAATGCACGGTCAAAATCAATTCGTTTGAAAAGCAGGAAACATCAAAATTCAAATTGCATTTAGCGGTGGCTCCAACCAAAATGAACGAACGCTACGAATGGTTTTTAGAAAAAGCCACCGAAATCGGCATACAGGAAATTACGCCAATTATTTGCGATCATTCGGAGCGTAAAGTGATAAAAACCGATCGGTTTCAAAAAATTTTGGAAAGTGCCATGAAACAATCCCTGCATTATTATTTACCCAAATTAAACGACCCGATTGCTTTCAAAGAATTTCTTAAAAAAGAGCAAAGCGGTCAAAAATTCATAGCCCATTGCGAGGAAACAGATAAAAAATCGCTGAAAAACGAACTGAAAATCAATGAAGATGTTACCATTTTAATTGGTCCCGAAGGTGATTTTTCTGTTAATGAAATTCAAATGGCGGTCGACCGTAACTTTATTCCTGTATCTTTGGGAGCCACTCGTTTACGAACCGAAACCGCAGCCATAGTTGCCTGTCATTCGGTAGTATTCAAGAATGAAGATTGATGATTAACGATTTTTGATTTCAGATTTATGAAGAAACTCCTTTTTTTGTTTTTACTGCTTACTAGTTTTTCCTACTCCCAAGAAATTGCGTTGTTAAAATACAATGGCGGCGGCGATTGGTACGCCAATCCAACTTCGTTACCCAATTTAATCAAATACGCCAATCAAACCATAAATACCAATATCAAATCGAAACCGGCCACCGTAGAACCGGGAAGCCCTGAAATCTTTTCCTATCCTTTTGTACACATGACGGGTCATGGCAATGTGGTTTTTAGCGATGCCGAAATTGTGAATCTGAGAAATTATTTGATGTCGGGTGGATTCCTGCATGCTGATGACAATTATGGCATGGACCAATATATTCGCAGAGAAATAAAACGTATTTTTCCGAATAACGATTTGGTGGAAATTCCGGGCAATCATCCTATTTTTCAAAAGCCCAATGTCTTTGCCAGCGGATTACCAAAAATCCACGAACATGATGGTAAACGTCCTCAAGCTTTTGGTATTTTTATCGACAATCGTTTGGTTCTACTATATACTTATGAGTGCGACTTGGGCGATGGTTGGGAAGATCCCGAAGTTCACAACGACCCTAAAGAAGTACGTGAAAAAGCATTGAAAATGGGAGCCAACATTTTGAACTATATTTTCAAAAACTAATTTTCCATAGTCTTTTCCTTTCTAGAAAATTCCTGATTTTCTTTAAAATTTACAAAAAAACAGGTTGTTCATCGATTTGTTGAAAATATATTTTGCATTTTTTTCAAGTTGTTTCATTATTTCATAAAATTGCGTCAACTATTTAACTTTAAATTTAAATTAAAATGAAAAAAATTTGTTTATCACTAGCAACTATACTGATTTTGTTTTCCTGCCAAAAAGAAGACAGTGCGACCGGTGCTGAAGCCAAAACATTAAGAAGAGCTTGTGCTTCTCAAGAAGTGTTGGAAAGACAACTTCGCGAAAACCCTGAATTGGCTGTTAAAATGAGTCAAATTGAAGCCTTTACCGAAGACGCAATGTTGCATCACAAAAGACTGGTTAACGGTAAAATAGAAATTCCGGTAGTGGTTAATGTACTATACCGAACTACTGCTGAAAACATTTCGTTGACGCAAATCCAATCTCAAATTGATGTATTGAATAAAGATTTCAACGCGCTAAACTCAGACTACAACCAAGTTCCTGCCTTATTTTCGGGAGTAAAAGCCAACGTTGGCATTTCGTTTGTATTAGATCAGGTAATTAGAAAATCAACCACCAAAACATCTTGGGGAACCCGTGATGCTATCAAGAAAACAAAATCTGGCGGTTTAAATCCAACCAGCCCAACCACAAAATTGAACCTTTGGGTAGGAACCATAGGCGGAGGTATCTTAGGATATGCTCAATTCCCAGGCGGTTCATCAGCCACTGACGGAGTGGTGATTGACCCACTTTACTTTGGTGTAACCAGCAATTCAGGCTCTGCTTATCCATACAATTTAGGAAGAACGGCTACTCACGAAATAGGACACTGGTTGAACTTGCGTCACATTTGGGGCGATGCTACTTGCGGAAACGACTTAGTAACCGATACTCCTTCGCACAATGCAGCCAATTATGGAGTACCAACTTATCCGCATTACAGCACTTGTACAGGAACTCCGGTTGAAATGACTATGAATTACATGGATTATACAGATGACAGAGGAATGTATATGTTCTCGTTAGGTCAAAAAGCCCGAATGGATGCTATCTTCACTTCAGGCGGACCAAGAGTATCTTTCGCACAGCCATAATATTTAATTTATATTTTTAGTAAAAAACTCGCTACTTGTGGCGGGTTTTTTTTATACTTGTTGCCACCAAAAAAGGGTACTTTCAATGCAAAAAAAGGCTTTATTGAATAAAGAAATTCAGGATTTCATAACGCAGCACCTTATGGCGGATGTGGCTGTTTTGGCATTGCAGAAAAACAAATTTCCCAATGCTGATTGGACCGCAATTTTAAATCAAATAGCCGCGAAGCAAAAAGCAAAAACCAAATTACCCACTTGGTT
>Ga0066433_1000108_pt1 | contig 18208 bp, 12 predicted proteins | sample LakWasMet49_LOW8_2_FD_59521 | JGI IMG/M metagenome (GOLD analysis project Ga0066433, IMG submission 59521) | Freshwater sediment methanotrophic microbial communities from Lake Washington under simulated oxygen tension - Sediment Metagenome 49_LOW8 | ecosystem: Environmental > Aquatic >... | reverse complement strand
AAGACATTTCTTCAATGAGAGTTTTCTATGCTACTTTAATCGGATTATTTGTAGGTGGAGCTATTTCATCTGTAACTGAATATTACACAGGATTAGGTACAAAACCAGTATTGGCAATCGTACAAAAATCATCTACCGGAGCAGGAACTAACGTTATCGCTGGTTTAGCAACAGGTATGATTTCTACTTTCCCAACCGTATTATTATTTGGTGGTGCTATCTGGTCAACATATGCTTTAGCTGGTTTCTACGGTGTTGCTTTAGCGGCTTCTGCAATGATGGCTACAACAGCTATGCAGTTGGCAATCGATGCTTTCGGACCAATCTCTGATAATGCTGGTGGTATCGCTGAAATGAGTGAATTGCCAAAAGAAGTTAGAACAAGAACAGACATCTTGGATTCAGTGGGTAACACTACTGCTGCAACCGGAAAAGGTTTCGCTATCGCTTCTGCTGCGTTAACTTCATTAGCATTATTTGCTGCTTATGTAACTTTCACTGGAATTGACGGTATCAACATCTTCAAAGCTCCGGTATTAGCGATGTTATTCATCGGAGGTATGATTCCGGTTGTATTCTCTGCATTAGCAATGAATTCTGTAGGTAAAGCGGCTATGGACATGGTGTACGAAGTACGTCGTCAGTTCAAAGAAATTCCAGGTATCATGGAAGGAACAGGAAAACCTGAATATGGAAAATGTGTGGAGATTTCAACAAAAGCAGCTTTACGTGAAATGATGTTACCAGGAATCCTGACTATCGGTTTCCCAATCGCAATTGTATTATTAGGTAAATTAGTTTACGGAGATAACAACCAATTAATCGCAGAAATGTTAGGGGGTTATATGGCTGGTGTTACGGTTTCCGGAGTACTTTGGGCTGTGTTCCAAAACAACGCTGGTGGTGCTTGGGATAACGCTAAGAAATCTTTCGAAGCCGGAGTAATGATTAACGGTGAAATGACCTACAAAGGTTCTGATGCTCACAAAGCGGCTGTTACCGGAGATACTGTGGGTGATCCATTTAAAGATACTTCTGGTCCATCGATGAACATCTTGATTAAATTGACTTGTTTGATCGGATTGGTAATCGCTCCAATCTTAGGTGCCGGACATGGTGCTGAAGGCAAGAAAATGGAATGCACGATGGAAATCAAAAAAGAGTGTACAGAAATGATGGGCAAATGCGATATGAGCAAATGCAAAGACATGACTAAAGAAGAATGTGCTAAAATGTGTGATTCTTTAGGATGTACTCCAGAGCAAAAAGAAATGTGTTTATCGCACTATGATGCAGATGGAAAATTCATTGCTGAGAAAAAAGACGATTGTTGTGCTAAAAAAGGAATGAAAATGGAAGCTCCAATGGGTAAAACCGTAAGAGTTGAAATTACCAATACTAATGGTAAATCAAAAGCAACAGTTACAACTACTGTAAACGGAACTTCTGCCACAGAAACTTTTGAAGGAACTGAGGCTGAAGTAAAAGCCAAAGTAGCTGCTTTAAAATAAGAAAGAAAATATTTTATATAGAAAGCCCCGCATTTGTGGGGCTTTTTTGTTTATGCGCTGAAACTGTATTTTTTGTGATTTTTTTTTTATTATATTTGGTAGCCTCAAGTTATTTATAATCAAGCTATTTATTAACTAAACAACCAAAAACCAATGAAAATCAAATCTATTTTAGTGGCATTTTTTGCAGTAATCTTCCTGACTTTGAGTTGTAGCAAGGATGACAGTTCAACAACTCCAGCCGGACCAACCGGAACCATTTCCGGAAAACTTATGGTAAAGAACGGGTCAAAACCAGTAGGTGGAGCCTTAATTTTTGTCTTAGATGACAATAACAAATTATACTACACCCGCACTCAGGCCAACGGGGATTTCTCTTTTAAAGCACCAATCGGACAAAGAACATTGCTAATGCAAACCGGAGGTGGAGCTAACTTCAGAACCTCATTGCAGGTAACCGTTACAAAAGATCAAACCACAACCATTGACCCATCGCTTTGTCGCTTAAATCAAGTGGCTAATATGGCGTATTTAGCGGGTTCTTATGACGAAATCGAAGTTATTGTTACCGGTTTAGGCTATACCATAACGCCAATTACCTATACAGAGTTACAAGACTACAATGCTTTAACGCAATATGATATTATATTTTTAAATTGTGGCGGTAAAAAAACACAAACCGATGCTGTAAATACTACTGTTGATGCCAATTTAGCCAGTTTTGTGACCAATGGAGGAAGTTTGTATGCTTCGGATTGGGCGGTGGCTTTTTTGACAGGTGGTGCCACTAATTCACACGACTGCGGACAGGCTGGTGGATTTATTCCGGATGATAAAATGTGTACAAAAACTACAGGAAGTTCAGGGCTTATAGCAGGAGCCACTATTAGCGACAGCAGTTTGGCAGCCGCTTTAGGATTTGCAACTTTAGATATTGACTATGATTTAGGTGCTTGGGAACAAATTAATACTTACGATGCAACTTTCTGGGATGTGTTGGTAACGAATCCGGCAACAAGCCAGCCGCTAATGGTTAAAACAACCAATTTCAGCGGCGGAACCGTTGATACACCGGTAGGTAATGATTCCGATGATAGCTGGGTAACCATTTGCCATACGGATGTTGACACCGGAGCTCAAATAACTATTACCGTTGAAGCTGCTGATGTACAGGAGCATTTAGACCACGGTGATTCTTTAGGCGCTTGTGACAACTCAAATAACAGTGGTACCATTTATTATACAACTTTCCACAACCATGCTAGCGGAAACATTGGAAACGCTGGTTTGATTTTAGAATACGTAATCTTGAATTTATAAATAGGATACAGTTCATAAAAAAGCCCCGCAAATGCGGGGCTTTTTTTATATGATGGACTAAAACAATCCGTTTAGCTCAGCGTCAATTCGGTTGATGATCATTCCTAAATCTTCCGGATTATTGACAAAATCTACATTGTCAACATCAATGATGAGCAACTTTCCTTTGTCATAAGTTGTAATCCAGGCTTCATAACGCTCGTTCAATCGGCTTAAATAATCAATCGAAATGGTGTTTTCATAATCACGCCCGCGCTTGTGGATTTGCGAAACCAAATTCGGAATCGAGCTTCTCAAATAAATCAACAAATCAGGCGAACCCACCAATCCTTCCATCAACTCAAACAACGACGTATAGTTTTGGAAATCACGGTTGGTCATCAAACCCATCGCATGCAAATTGGGCGCAAAAATGTGGGCATCTTCATAAATCGTACGATCCTGAATGATGTTCTTTCCGCTTTCGCGAATTTGTAGTACCTGACGAAAACGCGAGTTCAAGAAATAGATTTGCAGATTAAAACTCCAACGTTCCATTTGGTGGTAGAAATCATCCAAATACGGATTGTCGACTACATCTTCAAAATGAGGTTCCCACTTGAAATGTTTGGCTAAAAATCGCGTCAATGTTGTCTTTCCTGCTCCGATGTTTCCTGCTACCGCTATGTGCATTATGGTAATTTTAATTTAAAACTCTTAATTTGTTGGTCGGTAAAAATAGCTAAAATTTGGTCTTTGTAATAAAAATTCTGAAACGATTTCTCAACAATTTCTATTTCGTAAATGACTTTCGACTTGTTATTCAGGCAATACAGAACATTGTCATACGAAAACAATAGCTTGTCATTATCAATGATCTGTAATTTTTCCCAAGGCGGAATGTTGGCGAGCAACGTAACCTTCCCATAAATGTCAGTAGCATACCAATTGTTGTTTTCGTCAATCCAATAGAAATTATTAAAATCGGATTGGGTGAATTTGATGCTTTCCTGTATCGGATTGCCCACAGCGGCTGACGTATTATTCAAATAATTGAAAAGTATGATCTGTTGTGTCAAAGCATTGTAAATCCAAAATTTGTTTTGCGAAGCCATTCCAATTTTAGAGGCAAAAATGCTGCTGTCAATGTCAAAAAGATTTAGTTTCTGAATTTCATTTAATTGATTATCGAGCGTTACAATGGTATTGAAATCTTCATAAAAAACCACGATTTGCAACGGATTAATATAATCTACCGACGTGATTTTGCCCAACGACACATTCTTGTATTCCCATTTTTTCTTGTCGTCCTGCTTAATAAAAACATTGTCTTTGATGTAGTAATTATTGCCCAAACCGTCAAATCCCACATAGGTTTTGTTTTCCATGACTTCTGAATTCAAAGAAGAGGTTTTTAATTTTGGCTTTTGGCAATAACCAACCGAAATGGTTAAGAGCAAAAGAAAGTAAATAGTGCTTTTCATCATAGGGCTAATTTAGGCAAACCAAATTAATTTTAACGGGTCTAAAATACTATTTTAACATAAAATTGGTAACAGTTTTCGCTATGATTCGTCATATTTGTTCTATCAAAATTCACTACAATGAAAAGTATCATTTTCACTTTTGCCTTACTGTTGTCCTTTAGTGCAGCAAACGCCCAAAAAGATTTTCAGGGTATGGCAGTTTACGAATCTAAAACCAGTACTTCCGATATCAAATCCCGTTTTGAAGGCAACAAAGAAATCACGCCCGAAATGCAAAAAATGATTGAAGAACGTATGAAAAAAATGTTTGAAAAAACATTCCTACTCAACTTTGATAAGTCGGCTTCCATTTATAAAGAAGAAGAAAAATTAGATGCTCCTGGCGGGCAACAAGGCGGGTTCCGAATGATGAGCTCAATGATGGGCGGTGGCGGTACCTACTATAAAAACGTAAAAGACAAAAGTTATACGGTAGATAAAGAGTTTATGGGAAAAGAGTTTTTAGTAAAAGATTCGCTGCCAAAACTCAACTGGAAAATGGAATCAGAAACCCGAGTGATTGGCGGATACAACTGTTTCAAAGCCACAGCCGTTCGTCCGGTGAGCCAGTCTGATTTTAGAAATTTCCGACCCAAAAAAGAAACTGATAAAAAGGACGATACCGCCAAAACCGAAGAAAAAGATAAAGACAAAAAAACCAACTTCATGGATGATTTTGATATGCCTAAGGAAATTACGATTACCGCCTGGTATACTCCTGAAATCCCGGTGAATCAAGGACCCGAAAGCTACTGGGGATTGCCAGGTTTAATTCTGGAAGTGAATGACGGGAAGACCGTAATTTTATGTTCTAAAGTGGTTTTGAATGCCAAAGACAAAGTCGAAATCAAAGCGCCAACGAATGGCAAGGTGATTTCTCAAAAGGAATACGATGAAACAGTAGTCAAAAAAATGGAAGAGATGCGCCAAATGTACGATGGACAAGGCGGCAACAGAATGCAAATGAGATTCGGGCATTAAGTATATCATTCAATCAAAGTTTTTTCATGAAAAAAATTACAGCATTTTTACTCCTTATAACTTCCTTTTCGTTCGCTCAGAATATCCGTTTTGAAGGGGTCATTCAGGATGCCAATAAAGCACCGCTCGAAATGGCCAACATCATGGCGATGAACCAAGGCACCAAAGCCATGGACGCTTATGCCATTACCAACGACAAAGGAAAGTTCCTGCTGAATTTAAAACCAAATGCCACGTATTCCATCAAGTTGAGTTATCTCGGCATGAAAAACAAGGAAATTACGGTCACCACATTATCCGAAAATATCACTCAAAACATTACCATGGAAAGTGGTGGGATTGAGCTTGACGGCGTAGAGATTGTTCGCGAAATGCCGGTTTCCATCAAAGGCGATACGATAGTGTATAATGCCGATTCGTTCAAAAGTGGCACCGAGAGAAAGCTGGAAGATGTTTTGAAAAAACTGCCCGGCGTTGAGGTTAATGCCGATGGCGAAGTAGAAGTAGAGGGCAAAAAAGTGTCCAAACTGATGGTGGAAGGCAAAGATTTTTTTGATGGCGACACCAAATTGGGTGTCAAAAATATTCCGGCTGATGCGATCGACAAAGTACAGGTTTTGAGAAATTACAACGAAAACTCGATACTGAAAGGTGTTGAAAACAATCAGGATAATGTTGCAATGAATATCAAGCTAAAGGAAGGAAAGAAAAACTTTTGGTTTGGCGACATTACGGCTGCCGGCGGTTTTCGTCCTGAAAGCAAATTTGACCGCTATAATATCAATCCGAAATTGTTTTATTACAGTCCGAAATACAGCGTTAACATCATCACTAATTTTAATAATATAGGCGAATTGCCGCTGACGATTCAGGATTATTTCAAATTTACCGGCGGCTTTAAAAACATGATGGCTAAAGGAGGTTCGAGCTTTAATGTTTCTTCCAATGATTTGGGAATTTCACTCTTGCGAAACAATCGGGCGAAAGACATTGAAACTGATTTTGGCGCGACAAATTTCTCCTATAATCCAACCAAATCCTGGTCGATTAGCGGCTTTGGAATATTGTCTTCTTCGATCACCGATTTAGAAACCAAATCAACTACCAACTATTTAAATGAAAATTCCAACCAAGTAGCTTCCACCGAAAACAGAGCTGAAATTGCTCATCAAAAGAACAATTTAGGATTGTTTAAACTGAGTTCGAGTTATAAGCCCAACGCCAACTTTCAGTTTGATTATGATGTTTTGGCCAAGTTTTCCATGCAGGATGAAAACAATTCGCTGTTGAGAGAAGCCATAGATGAGAGCAACAATTCTAGCACCGAAACCATTTTTACCAAGAAAAAGCAAGATCCGGTTTCAGTCAACCAAAACCTGAGCTTTTATTATACGGCTTCCGAGAAAAATGTTTTTGCCCTCGAAATGCAGCATTTGTACCAAGATGAAAATCCGTTTTACAATGCCGATTTAGCCTCTGATCCTTTTGTAAATCCGTTAGCGCCGTCACCAGCAAATAATGTCTTAGGCTATGATTATTCGCAAAACAGAACCAATTTGAACCAAAATCGGTTTGTGAAAACCAATAAATTGGACGCTAAATTGGACTATTATTATATGCTTACACCAAAAAGCAACATTAATATCACGCTAGGAAACACGTTTTCTCATCAAAATTTTGATTCCAGCATGTATCAAATCATGGATGATGGTTCGAAAAATGATTTGGATAATGCAACCAATACCAATGATGTTACTTACAGATTTGACGATGCTTTCCTGGGATTGCATTATAAAATCCTGACGGGTAAATTCACCTTCACTCCAGGTGTTAGCCTGCACACGTATGCTTTGAATAATGAGCAATCAGGCACAAGCTATACACAAAATTTCACTCGGGTATTGCCCGATTTTATGGCGATTTATCAAATCAAAAAAGCCGAAAGCCTGACGTATAATTTTTCGTTTACCAATAATTTTAGCGACGTTACCCGATTGGCACAAGGCTTTTTAATCAACAGCTACAACAGTTTGTCTATCGGAAATCGAACGCTTGAAAATGCTATTCAGCAATCTCATTCGGTGCGTTATTTTAAGTATAATATGTTCAATTTTGAAAACATTTCGGCATTCGCTAGCTACAACCGAACGGTGGATGCGGTAAAAACCAGAGCGCTTTTTGACAATGTGAACCAAATTTCGTCGCCTTATAATTCGGCATTTGCCGATGAAGCCCTAACGTTTTATGGCAATTATGGCCGTTCGTTTTTCAAGTATTATAAAGCTTCGTTGAGTGCCAGTTTGAATTGGGCCAAGTACAACAACATTCAAATTGATAGGAACACACTGCAGGATGTATTAACGACCAATGAAAGTTTCAGCCAAACATATAGTTTAAAGGCTTCGACTAATTTTAAAAATTGGCCGAACATCGAATTGGGCTACAGCTATACGGTAAATGAATATCCAACAGATACTTTCTTTACGGATAAACCAACGGTAACCCTTGATTATTTTTTCATGAAAAGTTTTTCATTCGTTACCGAATATGAATTTTACCATTACTACAATAAAGACAAATCGGTGGAAAACGAATATGATTTTTTGTCGGCCAGCCTGATTTATCAAAAAACAAAAGACAGCAAATGGGAGTATAAAATATCGGCAACCAATTTGCTTAATACAACCTCGTTAAACGACGACAGCTTTTCGCAATTCACTACGCGAACCTCGCAATACAGAGTGCAGCCGCGTTATGTGATGTTGAGTTTGAAATATAATTTATAAAATAAAAAACCACGCTAAAAGCGTGGTTTTTTTATGATTAGCATTTTTTCAAATCTTACAATCCGAAAGCTGTTTTTACTTTGTCAACAAAGTCTAATTTCTCCCAGGTAAACAACTCAACGCTTACTGTTTTAGGAGCGCCATTTGGCAATTTGAACGTTTTAGTAACAGTTTCCGGTTTACGTCCCATGTGTCCGTAAGCAGCCGTTTCGCTGTAAATAGGGTTTCTCAATTTCAAACGTTGCTCGATAAAGTATGGTCTCATGTCAAATACATTTTCAACCACTTTACTGATTTCTCCGTCAGTCATGTTTACTTTAGAAGTTCCATAAGTCACTACGTTGATAGAAGTTGGTTTTGCCACTCCAATCGCATACGAAACCTGAACCAAAACTTCATCACACAAACCGGCAGCAACCAAGTTTTTAGCAATGTGACGGGTTGCATACGCAGCAGAACGGTCCACTTTTGATGGGTCTTTTCCGGAGAAAGCACCACCACCGTGAGCTCCTTTTCCACCATAGGTATCTACAATAATTTTTCTTCCAGTTAATCCTGTATCTCCATGTGGTCCACCGATTACGAATTTCCCGGTTGGGTTAATATGGTAGGTAATATTGTCATTGAATAAATGTGCATATTGAGGATATTTCGCTTTAATTCTCGGAATCAAAATCGAAATCAAATCGCTTTTAATTTTGGCCAACATTTCAGCTTCAGGACCAAAATCATCATGCTGTGTAGAAATAACGATAGCATCAATTCTTTGTGGCTTGTTATCATCAGAATACTCAAGCGTTACTTGTGATTTAGCATCAGGACGTAAATAAGTGATTTCTTTATTTTCTCTTCTCAAGTTGGCTAACTCAATCAAAATAGCATGTGATAAATCCAACGCCAATGGCATGTAGTTTTCGGTTTCATTAGTAGCATACCCAAACATCATTCCCTGGTCACCGGCACCTTGCTCTTCTTTGCTGGCTCTGTCAACTCCTTGATTAATGTCGGCAGATTGCTCATGAATGGCAGATAAAACACCACACGAATCAGCCTCAAACATGTATTCGCTTTTAGTATACCCGATTTTGCGGATTACTTCTCTAGCAATTTGCTGCACATCAAGATAAGTATTCGATTTTACTTCGCCGGCTAAAATTACTTGACCCGTTGTAACCAAAGTTTCGCAAGCCACTTTTGACTCAGGGTCAAAGGCTAAGAAATTGTCAATTAATGCGTCTGAAATTTGGTCTGCAACTTTGTCTGGATGTCCTTCGCTCACTGACTCCGACGTAAATAAATAAGCCATAATTATAGTTTAATTTAATATTAATTCTAAGAGATGAAAAAAGCGGATTGCCTAGAAAGCTAAAGGAGAGTTTCTGCTTTAGCATTTTTTAACGAGGTTGCAATCAGTTCAAATTTTTCCTCTCATTTTCGAGTGCAAATGTATAAAGACTATTTAGAATACAAAAAACAATTTCGCTTTTTTTATTTTTTTTATGATTCTTTCCAAAATCTAAATACGTAGTATTTAAATATATATAAACAAACTTCAAATGTTAAATTTTCAAATTCCGTTTGGTCAATTAAAAAATAGTTCAGAAGTTTGCCTCATCAAATAACAACAAAAAATGAAATTTACAATGTGCCATATGTGTCGTATGATGTCGGAAACTTCCGCAGAGCACACTATTGCATAATTTTAAATTTTTAAAATATATCCAATCGAACCTCTGCCTAACCGCAGAGGTTTTTTTTATTTAAACAAAATTCAAAAAAAATACAATGAACATAACAACAAAAAATATTATGATGAACCGCATGATGCACATGATGATGTGTTGTATCACCATATCCTGTTGCCAAAAGTTGAAGACCTAGTCGTAGTCATAACTACATCGTAAAGTCCTTTTGGTAAGCCATCCAAAAGGACTTTTTTTTTGCTCTGAATTTAGTTCAGAGTCTGATTAAAATATTCGTAAACACTTAAAATTATTCATACTAACATTTAAATTTCAAACACCATGAGCTCACAAAAATTCGCAACAAACGCATTGCACGCAGGACACGACGTTACTAAAAACGCAGGAACCAGAGCCGTTCCGATTTACCAAACGACTTCGTATGTATTCAACAATTCGGATCACGCCGCCAATCTTTTTGGTTTAGCCGAAGCCGGTTTTATCTACACCCGATTAAACAATCCAACGAATGACATTCTGGAACAGCGTTTAGCCGCATTGGAGGGCGGAATCGGAGCGGTAGTAACCGCCTCAGGAACTTCAGCCATTGCTACATCGTTGCTAGTTCTACTAAAAGCAGGAGACCACATCGTAGCTTCAAACAGCCTGTATGGCGGAACCTACAACTTGCTGAAAGTGACTTTACCAAGACTAGGCATCACCACCACTTTCGTTGATCCATCAAATCCGGAGAATTTTACCAAAGCCGCACAGGAAAACACCAGAGCTTTCTTTGCCGAAAGTTTAGGAAATCCAAAGTTGGATGTGTTGGATTTGAAAGCCATTTCTAAGGAAGCGAAAGGGTTCAAAGTACCTTTTATTGTTGACAATACCGTGGCTACTCCCTTTTTGCTAAACCCAATTCAACACGGAGCCGATATCGTAATTCATTCGTTAACGAAATACATTACCGGTAACGGAACCTCACTTGGCGGCGTAATCATCGATGCCGGAAACTTTGATTGGAGCAACGGAAAATTTCCTGAATTCACCGAACCATCTGCGGGTTACCACGGCTTAAAATATTACGAAGCCTTGGGTGCAGCTTCATTCATAGCCAAAGTTAGAATTGAAGGCTTGCGTGATTTCGGGGCAGCACTTAGTCCATTCAATGCTTTTCAAACTATTCAGGGATTAGAAACTCTGGAAATAAGAATCAAAAAACACAGCGAAAATGCCTTGGCTCTAGCTCAATGGTTACAAACTCAGGAACAAGTAGCTTGGGTAAACTATCCGGGATTAGCCACATCCAAATACAAAACCCTTGCCGATGAATACTTACCGGAAGGCAAAAGCGGTATCGTAACTTTTGGATTAAAAGGAGGTTTTGAAGCTGCTAAAAAAGTTGCCGATGGAACTAAATTATTTTCGTTGTTAGCCAATATTGGTGACACCAAATCTTTAATCATTCATCCGGCCAGTACTACACACCAACAGTTGTCTGATGCCGAGCAGGAAGCCACCGGAGTAACCAAAGACTTAATTCGTTTGTCTGTTGGTTTAGAAAATATCGACGATTTGAAAGCTGATTTAGAAGCTGTATTTACCACTATTAAAACCCCACAAATCGTATAAATCATGAGCACAAAAACAGTAAACATATTAGGGTACGCCAAAGACAACAGTCAGTTTGTAGTTAAAGCGCAAAGCTTCGATATCAGAATCAGTAAAAACGAACACTTCCCTGAACTGGAAGGTCCAAGCCCCATTGAATACATCCTAGCAGGCTATGCCGGTTGCATTAATGCCGTAGGGAAATTGGTAGCCAAAGAGCAAGGAATCGTTTTAAAATCACTTCAGGTAGAAATCACCGGAACCCTCAGTTTAGATAAATACCAGGGGAAAATCAGCTATGAAAGAGCGGGATTCAAGTCGGTTGAAGTGGTGGTTAAACCAACTTCCGATGCGAGTTTGGAAGCATTGCAGCAATGGTTAATTGCAGTTGAAAATCGCTGCCCGGTTCAGGATAATTTGGTCAATCCAACTCCGGTTTCCGTAGTGTTGTTCAAGGAATATGAATCCGCCGCAGTAGCCTGATAATCAAAAATAAGACCCTTGGGTTAGGTTTTGTTTGGTAAGACTGTCTTCGTGTTTCATTTGAAGACAGTCTTTTTAAAAAAAAAGAAAAATGAAAAATTTAGAAAAAATAGACTTGTTTACTTTCGATTTAGAAAACGGAAAGCAGCGTCCATACATCCCATTATTCTATCAAACTTTCGGGCAGCCCATAGGCACAGCGCCTGTAGTTGTAGTGAATCATGCTTTGACTGGCAACTCCAATATAACCGGGGAATCCGGCTGGTGGAATGACTTGATTGGCGACCATAAAATCATCGACACTAATGTCTTCACGGTGATTGCCTTCAATATTCCGGGGAATGGGTACGATGACAATTTCGGAAATCTGATTTCGGCCTATCAGGATTTTACCATTCGTGATGTGGCGCGAATCTTTTGGGAAGGCCTGCAGTTTTTGAAAATCGAAAAAGTACTTGCGGTAATTGGCGGTAGTTTGGGCGGAGCCGTAGCCTGGGAAATGGCTGTTTTGCAACCAGACAAAATAGAAAATTTGATTCCCATTGCGACCGATTGGAAAGCGACGGATTGGGTGATTGCCAATGTGTTAATCCAGGATCAGATTCTCAATAATTCCGATGACCCGATTGCCGATGCCCGTTTGCACGCTATGTTACTGTACCGGACGCCACAATCTATCAACCAACGATTTCAGCGGAATAAGTTCAATAACCTGTCCATCTTTCAAATCGAGAATTGGCTGATTACGCACGGTTTCAAACTCAAAAACCGCTTCCGTTTATCAGCCTATAAACTAATGAATCATTTGCTCAAAACGAATGATATTACCAGAAACAGGAAAGATTTTTTGGCTTTGGCCAAAGAAATTCAAGCCAATATCCATGTGGTTGCTGTTGATACCGATTATTTTTTTATTCCCGAAGAAAACCGCGAAACCCATCAGCAATTGCAAACCGTAAAAGAAAATGTCTTTTATCACGAAATCCAATCCATCCACGGCCACGACGCTTTTTTAATCGAATTCGAACAGTTAGCCCAAATTTTGGAACCCATTTTTAACAAACAAAAACAACACATTTATGTCAACGCTTAGAGTCAATATAATCCTTTTCGGCATCGGAAATGTCGGAAGTACTTTAATTAATCAGGTAATCGAAAGCCAACAATTCTTCCTCGAAAAAAGAAATATCGAATTGCGTTTTCCCATCATTACCAATTCTACTTTGGCCTTTTTTGAAAAAGAAGGTGTCAAAAATAAATGGAAAGCCAATTTTGCCCAATCCGCCATTCCGTTCCGAATCGAAGATATTATAGAATACGTTCAGGAACAGGAACTGGAAAACCTGATAGCCGTAGATGCTACCGCAAGTTCAGAAATCATCAAGAATTATATTCCACTCATTCAAAACGGATTTAATATTGTAGCAGCCAACAAAAAAGCCAATACGCTGCACACCGATTTCTACAAAGAACTGCGAAGAAATTTGAAGAAATTCGACAAATCCTTTTTGTATGAAACCAATGTCGGTGCCGGTTTGCCTGTCGTACAAACGATAAATGAGTTGCATTTTTCGGGTGAAGAAATTACCAAAATCCGTGGCGTATTCTCAGGTTCGCTGAGTTATATCTTTAATCGATTTTCTGCTGAGGACATTCCGTTTTCCACCATTCTTGCTGAGGCTGAGAAGAAAGGCTACACTGAACCGGATTCCCGTGAAGACTTATCCGGAAACGATGTTGCCCGAAAATTATTGATTCTCGCCCGTGAAATCGAACAGGAATTTGAGTTTACCGATATTAAGATTGAAACTCTTTTGCTTCCTACTCTGAATGAAAAACAATCCAAAGCTGAGTATTCTGTAAACAAATCATGGTTCGACAAACCTTTTCAAATTGCCAAAATCACCCAAGCCGATGACCACGCTTTGCGCTATGTGGGTGAATTGAATATAAAAAACAAACAACTCGACGTGAAACTGGTCTCCGTGCCGAAAAGCTCTGCTTTGGGCCAGTTAAAAGGAGCCGACAACCTGATTGAAATTTACACCAAATCCTATGGTGAAATCCCAATCGTTATTCAAGGTGCCGGAGCCGGGAAACAGGTTACCGCCCGAGGTGTACTGACCGATATTCTCAAAATAGCTGAAAAAATTAAAATCAAAGAAGCCGTTTGGCTTTAAACTCAAAAACCTGCAACACTACAACGTTGTAGGTTTTTATTTTTTTAAATCCCTTGCAAATCCCAAATCTATGCCGTTACTTTGCACCGTTCATAAACTTATTGTTCGTTATCACGAAAGCTGGAGGGAATAGACCCGTTGAAAGCTTAGCAACCCTTTGCCAAAAGAAGGTGCTACATTCTATCTCGTTTTTAAAATGAGAGCAGATAACCCCGAGAATTTTTCTCAACTTTCAAGATAACATACTATAATATTTTACAGAATTCCTAATTGTCTTTTCGACTTTTGGAGAAATCTGGAGCGAATGGCTTGCGCTTTTCTGCAGTCCATATTCCCGCTTTCTGTGCTACACGGTAGCACTGCCAATCGAGGCTAATTAGTTATCCATTTTTGTAAAGAAGAAGAAATGTCAAAAATTCAAGACGCCATAAAAGAAAGAATCCTAGTGCTCGACGGCGCTATGGGAACCATGCTGCAACGCAACAATTTCTCCGAAGAAGATTTTCGTGGCGAACGTTTCAAGGATTTTCCACATCCGTTAAAAGGCAACAACGATTTACTTTCCATCACCCAACCCGAAGCGGTAAAACAAGTGCATCGCTTATATTTTGAAGCCGGTGCTGATATAGTAGAAACTAACACATTTTCAGGAACCACCATCGGGATGGCCGATTATCATTTAGAGGATTTGGTTTATGAATTAAACTACGAATCGGCAAAAATTGCCCGGGCAGTCGCTAATGAATTCACCGACAGACCACGTTTCGTAGCCGGTTCCATCGGACCCACCAACAGAACGGCAAGCATGTCACCAGATGTGAATGACCCGGGATTCCGCGCTGTAACCTTTGACGATTTACGCGTCGCCTACAAACAACAAGTAGAAGCTTTAATTGACGGTGGTTGTGACGTGCTTTTGGTAGAAACTATTTTTGACACACTAAACGCCAAAGCCGCTTTATTCGCTATAGAAGAAGTAAAAGAAGAACGCAATCTCGATATTCCGGTAATGGTGTCAGGCACGATTACGGATGCTTCAGGAAGAACACTGTCCGGACAAACCGTAGAAGCGTTTTTGATTTCCATTCAACATATTTCATTGTTATCTATCGGATTTAATTGCGCGCTCGGAGCCGACCAATTGAAACCGTATTTAAAAAGATTAGCACACAACACTACACTGAATATTTCTGCACATCCCAACGCTGGTTTACCCAATGCTTTCGGGCAATACGACCAAACTCCCGAGGAAATGCAAGCCTTAATAAAAGAATATTTGCAAGACAATTTAGTCAACATCATTGGTGGCTGTTGTGGTACTACACCCGAACATATCAAAGCCATTGCCGATGTAGCAAAAGAATTTCAACCTAGAATTTTAGAGACGATATAATGGCGGAAGCAACGAATAAATATTTAAAACTTTCGGGTTTGGAGCCGCTTATTGTGACTCCGGAATCCAATTTCATCAACGTCGGAGAAAGAACCAACGTAACCGGTTCGCGTAAATTTCTGCGTTTAATCAAAGAAGAGAAATACGAAGAAGCACTCGATATCGCTAGAAACCAAGTGGAAGGCGGAGCGCAAATCATCGACGTCAATATGGACGAAGGGATGTTGGATGGCGTATATGCCATGACCAAATTCTTAAACCTAATCGCGGCCGAACCTGATATTGCAAGGGTTCCGGTGATGATTGACAGCTCCAAATGGGAAATCATCGAAGCCGGTTTGAAAGTCGTACAGGGGAAAGGTGTCGTGAATTCGATTTCGTTAAAAGAAGGAAAAGAAGCTTTTATCCACCACGCCAAATTGATAAAAAGATACGGAGCCGCAGTAATTGTTATGGCTTTCGATGAAGATGGCCAAGCCGATAACTACGACAGACGAATTGAAATCTGTAAAAGAAGCTATGATATTTTAGTAAACGAAGTGCATTTTCCGGCAGAAGACATCATCTTCGATCCGAATATTTTCCCTGTCGCAACGGGAATGGAAGAACACAAACTAAACGCTTTGGATTTCTTCAGAGCCACCAAATGGATACGCGAGAATCTGCCATATACCGGAGTTTCCGGTGGGGTGAGTAACGTTTCGTTTTCTTTTCGTGGGAATGATAAAGTGCGGGAAGCGATGCACTCGGCGTTCTTATATCATGCCATTAAAAACGGTATGACGATGGGAATTGTAAATCCGGAAATACTCGAGATTTATGACGAAATCGATCCCATTTTGTTGGAACATGTAGAAGATGTGCTGTTAAACAGAAGAGATGATGCCACCGAAAGATTATTGGATTTAGCCGAAAGCTTCAAAGGGGATTTCAAAGCCAATGAAAAAGCGGTTCAGGAATGGCGAAACGGTTCGGTACAGGACAGATTAACCCATTCGTTAGTAAAAGGAATAGACGAATTTATAGAAATAGATGTGGAAGAAGCCCGTCAATTGGCTTCCAAACCCATTGAAGTTATTGAAATTAATTTAATGGCGGGAATGAATGTCGTGGGCGATTTATTCGGAAGCGGGAAAATGTTTTTACCTCAAGTGGTAAAATCAGCCCGTGTGATGAAGAAAGCCGTGGCGTATTTGTTACCTTATATAGAAGCTTCCAAAGACGGAAAATCGTCATCGGCCGGAAAAGTTTTGATGGCTACCGTGAAAGGCGATGTACACGATATTGGTAAAAATATTGTAGCCGTAGTGTTGGCCTGCAACAATTTTGAAATCATCGATTTGGGCGTGATGGTACCACCGGACAAAATAATTGAAGCGGCTGTTCGCGAGAATGTAGACATCATTGGACTAAGCGGATTGATTACACCATCGCTGGATGAAATGGTCTATCTCGCCAAAGAAATGGACAAACTCAACATCAAAATACCGGTAATGATTGGTGGTGCTACGACATCTCGTGCTCATACTGCTGTAAAAATTGCTCCGGAATATAAAGAGACTGTGGTTCACGTAAACGATGCTTCGCGTGCAGTAACGGTGGCGAGTAATTTACTTCAGGCAGAAACCAAAGTGGATTACGCCAAAACCGTTCGTGCTGAATATGACAAATTGCGCGAAGGGTATTTGAATAGAAGTCGCGATAAAAATTACCTCTCGATAGAAGACGCAAGGAAAAATAAACTGCAGTTGGATTGGAATAATTTCACTCCTGTAAAACCAAACTTTATCGGAACCAAAACCGTTGAAGTGGAATTATCTCAATTAATTGATTTTATCGACTGGACGCCATTCTTTAGTTCATGGGAATTGTACGGAAAATATCCAGCAATTTTGACTGATGAGGTAGTAGGGGAACAAGCCACTAATCTGTTTGCCGATGCGCAAAAAATGTTAAATCAAATCGTTTCCGAAAAATGGTTGACTGCCAAAGGCATCCTAGGAATTTTTCCGGCAAATACGATCAATGATGATGATATTCAGGTTTCAGATGAAAGCGGAAAAGAGTTAGTGAAGTTCCTGACGCTAAGACAACAATCGCAAAAAACAGCCGGCGCTCCCAATATAGCGTTAGCTGATTTTATTACACCAAAAGACAGTGGAAAACAGGATTACATTGGTTGTTTCTGTGTAACCACCGGATTTGGCGTAGATGAAAAAGCAGCCGAATTTGAAAAACAATTAGACGATTACAACTCCATTTTAGTGAAAGCTTTAGGCGATAGATTAGCTGAAGCTTTTGCTGAATATTTGCATTTAAAAGTCCGAAAAGAACTTTGGGGTTATGCTTCTGATGAATCTTTATCCAATCAGGATTTGATAGATGAAGAATACAAAGGCATTCGTCCGGCACCGGGTTATCCTGCCTGTCCGGATCATTTGGAAAAACCAACAATCTGGAAATTATTAAACGTAGAACAGACCATAGGAGTAAAGCTGACGGAAAGTATGGCAATGTGGCCGGCTTCTTCAGTTTCCGGATATTATTTTGGAAATCCTGAAAGTAAGTATTTCGGTCTCGGAAAAATAAAAGAAGATCAAGTAATTGATTATGCCAAAAGAAGAGGTGTTGCAACAGAAACCGCCAGTAAATGGCTTTCACCGAATATGGCAGATTAAATCCTAAATTCTAAATTAAAAATGAAAGTAACCCAACACATAGAAAACGCCAAAGGAAAACCATTATTCTCCTTC
>Ga0066433_1000101_pt1 | contig 19487 bp, 4 predicted proteins | sample LakWasMet49_LOW8_2_FD_59521 | JGI IMG/M metagenome (GOLD analysis project Ga0066433, IMG submission 59521) | Freshwater sediment methanotrophic microbial communities from Lake Washington under simulated oxygen tension - Sediment Metagenome 49_LOW8 | ecosystem: Environmental > Aquatic > Freshwater... | reverse complement strand
CAAGGTAGACGAGAATAATTTTATGATGGCCTATACAGGAATGGACAATAATCTGTACCTGAGCAATTTTTCTGCCTACCAGCCCGCTAAATGGATGGAGCAATTGGTTAAGCCACTTACCGGTAATAAAACGCTGAAAGATATTGTGATACCCGGATCGCACGATGCGGGTATGAGTGTGTTAACCGCTACCGGAGGCCAGCAAAAAGGAACCATTAATGAATGCAATACACTTACGCAGGCGCTTTCTATTGAGCAGCAGTTAAACAGCGGGATACGGATGTTCGATTTTAGAGCGGGCACCTATAATAAAATGTTGTACACCAAACACGCTTCATCTGATTGTATGGAAGATGCACTGGGTGGTGGCTATGGCGAGGGGCTGCGCAATATTGCTACCGGTATGCGTAATTTTTTGTTGACCAACAAACAGGAAATTGTACTGGCCACGTTTAGTCATTTTTGTGAGAAAGAAACACCGCTCAATAGTTTAAAAGACAGTTTGATTGAGTGGATAGGCCCCGAACTGATTTATACAGCCAACCAAACTTCTATTGGCCTGGTGCCGTTGAGTGAGCTGGCAGGTAAAGTGGTATTGAGTTTTGAGGTTGCCGAAAATCCGGATAACCGGTTTCCTACCTGTTCTATTGCAGATAAATCGGGCGCGTTTATCAATTTCAGGAGAGCGTATGCGGCCACCAATAATATGACCGCGTTGATAGAAAAAGAAAGAACGTTTTTTGTAGCGCTGAATAACACACTAAACAATAACGACCTGGTGCGGCTCGACTGGCAATTAACGCAAAGCAACGATGAAGCGCCGCTGATCTGTAATGATTTTGAAGATGAAAAAATTCATCCATTAGTAAACGGCGCCATGCTGTTAACCAACCTGATCAGGAAAAACAAAAGCATCATGGACCATTCGCTGGAAGGAAATAAATACCTGCCGGTGAAGTTGAATGAGTGGATCAAAAACAACACCATCAACAAACAAAACAAACCCAATATTTTATATGTAGATGTTGCGGGCGCATGGATTACGGATTATTGTATTGATTTGCTGCGGGGGGAGTTGTACAGGTGAATGGCACCCTGTCAAATAAATAAGAGTACCCGTAAATTAAAATTACAGGCACTCTTAGTTATTTGTATTTATACTATTTCATAATGAACCACTATAATGATATCATCCACTTCATCGGTGGTAAATCTTATGTGATTTGATCCTGATTGTTTCCATCCTGTTAGTTTGTAGTCAAGCGCCGCCGTATCGGGAACAGAATTGTTTAAACCCGGTTTAACGTATTTCTTTAATCCCAAAGCATCTGTTGCCGGTCCTAATGCGGCAGGGCTTACTACCGCAGCCGGGTCAAAAGTAAATTTGTATGATGTTGCGGTAATTCCTTTTTTGTAACGGACGTAGATATCAACGTCATCAACCTGCAGGTTTTGTTCTTTCATAAAAAACGGAAAATGATCTTTGGTTAATGAAAGCAACAATTGCTGATCGCCGGATGGAGTGGGCGGATGGAAGAAACGATGCCATTCTGTTGCCAACTGGTGTTTTAACGGAAATACGCGGTAAAATTTATTTTTACTGTTTATTGCATATTCTATTATGCCGTTCATTGCACCGGTAATGGTATCGTTTACCGTTTTCTTAAACGGATCGCCTCCATAACGTGCCGTATAACGAAGTTGGAACAGGACATCCGAAATGGTTGTAAAATCAAAGTTGCGGATGTGTTTGCCACCGCTTTCCAATTGCAACAATTCTACTTTCCACCTGCTAATTGCACCTTGTCCTTCAAATGGCAAATACCTTTCATCTTTCAGGTTTGTTTCAAACAGGCCGGAATCGTTTTGTGCATTACTTGTAATAACCGACTGAACCACGCCATAATTATATACGAACCTCGCATCTTCATTCATCGTATCCCTGAAATAGCCAGATCCGGTTTGTATATTTTTTCTTACCATACTGGACATTAGTGTAAGCTTACAGTTTACACTTGTATATGGACCGGCAATACATGGAATGGAAACGGATACAGATTTTATGCGACGGAGATAATGGCCGGGGCAATCCAGGTCGAACAAAGATTCCGGAATAATAGTTTCGCACTTGCCGGTTTCTTTCAACTCAATGAGGGCTGCCGGATCGAGTAATGAGAGAGAAACGGTTTTTGTCATTTCGTGTTCCCGCTTGTTCTGATCAATATACGATCCGTCCATTCTGTTCAGGTCAAAAGCCAATTTTTCAGCAGATTGTAATCCTTTGTGCAAGCTGTCCCAATAACCAGGCGTAATAAAATTGCTTATCTCTGTAGCCAGTTCGTATCTGAAACATTTTTCTGCTTTTTTTGCCATGTCCAATGCCAGTTTATAGCTTTGAAAATACACACCCGACAGTTGCGTGATCATCCAGTCATAGAGATCGGTATTACTGAATTTGGTACGCATAAATTCATCAACATCATCGGCATTTGAGATCTGTAGCTCATGATTTTTTAATTCTTTTTCTGCCATGGCAATTTTTATTTCCGCAGATGCAATCTGACGGCCTATCTGCTGCAAATCATTTTCAGCCATTTGTTTCTGAAAATCCCATTCGTCTTTTCTTCTCACATATCCGGCCTGTGTAGAAATAAGGCCTGATACTTTATCCATAACAGCAGATGTTTGATACATTACTTTAGCGCCCAGTTCTGCCGCTTTTGATATTTGCTGGCTGCCATAAGAAACCGTTACCTGCGGGGATCCTCCAAATCCGGATGCGCCGCCATTAAACTGTGGTATCAGTGCCAGTACGCCTGCCAACACATCTGCCACAGAGCCTATGGTATGTATAATGGTTGATGCAGTAGAAATACCGAAAGCGGCTGATTCTAATGGGTTCATGTATAGCTGCCCCCCATAGTATCGGATCTTTAGTTCTGCATTTTTCCGGTTCTGTTGTAAACCCGCCAGGTTTTCCTTTGCATCCTGAATAGCATACTTTTTTAATGACAATGCAGCCTGCATTACTTTTATCTCATTGGTTGATCGCAAAAGGGCCAATGCTTCTCCATCCTTTTTTTCAATTGCGCCCATGATAGCGGTTCCCAATGCCCTTACTTCATTATTAAATTCCTTTGCTTTTTGTAAAATAAGATTAAACCGGTAGAAAGGCAGCGGGGCACTCAGATCATTCAATGCGTCCTGCAGGTCTACGCCGGAAGCAACTGCTTTAACAAGTAATGCCGGATCAATTGGCGGATCAAACAGGGCATTGAATCTTGGGTTGCCATCGATGGTTAAACAATTTCGCAGGTTAAATAACCGTAAGCCAATCATATCCCAATAAGAGAGCAGTTTTTCATTTATCGGCAAACAAAAATAAAACGTTTCTATGGCGGGTAATGGCGGTGGGGTTACCGGGGATACGCCGGATGCACTGTCGGGCACCGCAGGAATTACGTTTTCCAATTGGATAACTGCGTTGGAAAATCCATCCAGGCCCGGCTTTAACTGGTTATATGATTTGGGCGATTTACCGGTTTTGTTTGGAATGATCCTGGGTTTTGGTCCTAAGATTTCAGCAGCGAGAATGTATAATTGTGTTGCCTGGCCCAGAGATTCTCTTGTGTTTTGCCTGAAAAGATAATCACCCCATGCTACCAGATTATCGATGTATTTCATTACAACAGATTTCTGGTAGGCTACCGTTCTGAATTGTGCGATCAGGTGTGGCTGAAAAGGATTGTCTTTCCAATCGTCCACCTGTTTCAGCAACTCCAGGTCGTTGTTATGAATCATCCCTAAGATCTGGTCAATTCTTTGCTTTAAGTATTCATTATCGGGCGCTGTTGATGATCGTAAAAAGAAAGGCTTAGTGATCCAGAATTTTTGTGGTGTATCGTATGAGGATGCATCTGTTGGGTCAAAAATGTAATGATACCATTTCATAGCCTCTTCAAACTTCTGGTTACTGCTAAGCCTGCCTGCTACATACATGGGTCCATGGAAAAACAATTCCCAGTTGTATTGAGAATAACTGCCATCCGGCGCAAAATCAACCTCTTCTTCGGGGTATTGAAACGAATTAACAGCCGCAGTTGGATCATATACTTTTTTAAAGTCAAATAGTTTTACTTCTTTGAACTTCTTTCTGATTTTGTCTTTCAGTATTGTATCATCAATAGACATATCGCCAACCAACTGTATATCCCGGTTCAACAATCCGTCAAGCCCGCTCAGGTAAACCTGTTTCATAAAAAAGCATACCAGCGGATGGTAGAAGTTACGAAAACGCATAGCCGGATTAAAATTGTATTTAATCCCTTCTTCAGTATATTTTTTCAGCTCGTCCGGAATTTTTTTATTGGCAGCAAATTCGTTGATGAACTGCAGGATATCAGAATAAAACAACTCATCAGCTTTTGTTTTTGCCGGGTTATCGGGATCGGGGTAGGTAACCATTATTTCGGGCTGCACCATAAAAGTGCGGCTCTTATCTTCATAAAAAAATGGCAGAAAAGTACTGGTAGAATAGGGCAGTCCTGTTTTACGATCGCCGAAAGCAAAACTGCTGCCATAAATTCTCTGCACAAATACGCCGAGCATATAAAAGAACTTATCTACCAAACTGAGCTGGAACGAAAACTGTGTTCTGAAATTACCGGGTGTTTTATTGATCAGTGGAGAGTGGTTGATAAAAGGGACCGCTCCCCATTGATGAAATACAAGTGAGTCGGGACTTGCTGTAGTTATTTCACGGTCTTCTCCATCATTGTACCCGCTTCTGTCGAAATAAGGAATTAAAGGGCCGCTTGTAGTAAGGCCGGTAAAACTATCGGCTATTTCGGGTGTGCCATGGCAGCTTCCGAGTTCAAATGTTTTAATATGCTTCAAGCCCCAAATATTAACGCTTTCATTGTGATCATTTGTTTCATACATGCAAACAATAACATTCTGGTTACTGATGCCAAAGCTTTCCATAAAATCTTCCATTGCATCGGTTACAGCAGGCTTGTTTCCGATAAACATATACAGGAAATCAAGAACCGACCGCAATGAATCTATGATAGGTACGAAAACAAAATTTTCTTTTGAGAAACTGCCGCTCCAGTTACTGGTATCAATTTTTGTTTTGGATAATTTTTTGGTTGACCATTTTTTATTTTTGAATTCACATACGGCAAGCCGGATTTCGGTAAATTTTTTGGCTGAAGAAGCCGGAGGATAGCTGCCCCCACTGGCTGTTGGTGCGGTAAGCTCGCCGGAAGAAGGTTCTTCATTTACCTCGTTAAATTCAGGCCAGTAGATGTATAACCTCGAATTGCGTACCACCGGAATCAGTTGCTCCGACTGTATGTCGGCCGTTACTTTTTCCCATGGCGTCCAATACCTGTCTTTTATCCATTTTCGATAGTAATAGATCCTTGGTTCATCATAGGTATGTGCAAACACGTGGAAGATCAGTGTGTTTTCATCGTAATAAGTGCCACAAACATTCAAACGCGCAACATTATCCAGTTTCTCGAGATAGGTAAGGTAACCGGTTTCTACATTATCGGTATTGATTTCATTCTGCATCAAATCATTCTCAAGGTCTTTGAAGAAAAATGATTTATCGGGACGCAGCTCCGGTTCGAGATAGTTTTCGGGATATAGAAACACTTTACGGTTGGCTTCCCATACCCTGTAGTTTTTTATCCATTTCCATTGCAGCCATTTCCTGTCCTGAGAAGCATCTGCGATCACCTCTTTCTCCAGTTGCATCAGGCAACGTTGTACAAAAAGCTGAGCGCTCAGTCCGGCCTGTAAAATTCTGGTAGTTACCTCGCAGGCGCCCATTTCCACATCAATCAGATAATAAGAATATAAGTCGTTGGTATTATTCCATGATTGCCCGGCCGGAGGGTTATTGATCAGATACCTGGCCAAAGCATTTCTTTTTAATTCACGTATGGGCGATTGTACTTCATTAGACCGGGTAAGCCAGGTATCTCTTTCAAACAATGCCTTGATCACATTTTCGGTAAGCAACGCGTCATCAGGCGTTAATTGTGGTTTGACCATGGATGTTATTTCCGGAATGCCTGTTTGTAATTGAAACAGGTACTCCAGGCAGGTATCCAGTGTGGCTATATTTGCTACGCTTTTATATGTCGCAGGCAAAGTGTAGCTAAAATATGTTTCTGTTTTTTCAAGTTGTTTTACATCCCAGCCGGTTAGTGAGGATAGTAAAAAATTAAAAGAAGAAACAGTAGCGGAAGCGTTGAACAGTTCATTCAAACAGGTAACTATGTTTAACTCTTCACTGCCGGGATATTTTTTGTCAAGGCCCAGTAAAATCTGCAGGTTGATGATAGGCTGTATGAAAGACCGGGAGGCCGTTTCAACTAACGGTAAACTATTCAAATCGGGCAAAACACAGGCAGTACTGTTTTGAAGTATGAATGTGAGCAACTGCTGGTTCAGGGATAGTTTATTAGCCAGGTAAGCGGTTTTGATTAACAGCTTAGTGGCCTTGAAAAGCGTGGCAAAATTTGTTTCAGTAACCGGTAGTGCGGTAGTAATATTTGAATCGGTTAAGAATTGTTCTGCCAGTTTTATACCTGTGGTAACTTCCAGGGCATCCAGTAATGAAGCGGATGCTTTTTCTGTTAGCTTAACAGATTTGGCTGTTATTTTAACCAGTTGTTCACGGCTTTGCGTGGCTTTAAAATATTGTGTAAGCCGGTCTTTGATGTATTGGTATTTACCGGAAAGCCTTAGCTCTTCATCGGTTGGTGTTGTTTCGTTTAATTTATTAATTAACCCGCCGGCTCCGCTTACCTGCAATACACCGGTAAACAACGTGTTTAACTGCGTTGTTTCTGCGGGAGTTATCGGCGGTACACCATTTCGGTCGATAAGCCGGGTAAAATCATTGATTGATTTTTCATCAAAGGAACCAAGGTTGGCAAGCTTTAGCTTTACCCAATCACGGGTTGAGCCGGTTGCATCTACTGCAAGGTCTTTATCAATACCCATAAGCGCTTTACGTAAAGCCTCCAGATGGGTAGTTATGGCCTGGTTTAGCACGATGGTTTCCGGCACACCTATCCTGTTTGTAAACAACCATGAATAGTCGCCAGCCTTTAATGGCAGCGACAGCATTTCTGAAACCGTTTTGTAAAATTGGTATAGATTATCAATACCCAGGAAAGGGTTTTGCGTATTATTAAAAGAAATGGGCAGACTGTTTGCCTGTAACTCAATCATCGTAAAAACGTCGGCAATGCTTAACCGGAGGCTACGCGCCAGGCGGCTGTACCGGAAGAGGAAATTCAGGTTATTGACACAAAGTTTTTTATTAACAGTATTTTCTTCCAGCAAAAGCAATTCAGCAGCAGACAGTTTTAATCCGCCAGTTATCACCTCTGCATGATCACTTAATGTTGCGGTAATTAGAGGTAGTTCAAGGTTTGTTCCCTGTTTAATATTTTCCGGGTAAAACGCTTCATCTAATGGTTCGAAGATGGCTTTGTCTAAAAAAAGTTTATGGTATAAGGTTTTTCTTATTGTTACCTGACTCTCTGGTAATGCAGTGGTATCAAAACCGTCAAGTATATTCACCAGCTCTTCTACGGTACAGTTAATATTTTTCAGTAGCCATACAAATTGCCCGAGCTTAGGGATGAAGTCTGAATTTATCAGGCCATTCTCCATCGATTTACTCATTACTACCATATCAAGTTCCCAGAATTGCCAGCCTGTTGTTTGCCAAAGCCTGATAAATCTATGTATTTGACCAAGTACGGGGTTGGTTAAGCCGGCGATGGTTTGTATAGAAGTATCGCACATACTGCCGCCCGTGGGAACATTGATTTTGACAGATCCTGCCGGGTTGATAAATGTGCATTCAAACAGTTGCAGCATCTGGTCATAAGCGAGTCCTGTTTTGGTAAGAAAAACGGTTACCTGATCAATATCTGTTATGCTGCCCCAATAATCGTTCAGGGTTCCGCCGTCAATACCGGCAATAATATCCCCAACGGCTTTGGGTATAAAAAGGTATTCGTATGCCTGCTCCAGTATTGATGCCCCCGTGCTTAAATGAAATGCCCGGATAAGATCGTATCTATTTATATTCAACACGTTCAGGTATCGGGTAGTGGTATGCCATGGCAGATCGAAAGGCAGATCAAAGGGATATTTTTTTGCCCGTAAAATATCATACGCCTTATTGTTGATATATTCCGGTCTTGCTTTCAGTTCTGCTGCCGTGTGATGCGTTTGTCTTGAAATCCTTAATTGTAACTGGCTTCCGCTTTTATTTATTTTGAAGGTATTGCCCGCATCCCTTACAATCCATTCGTTGGAATTTTTGCCGGGCAGCACGGTAGCGGCTTCTGTTATGGGTAATTTATTGCTGATAAATGCAGCTTTAAGCGCAGCGCTGATAGGGCTTACACTTAGTTCTGCATTCAGTGAACCGGGTAATACCAGAAAATTATCCGCTACGGCATCTTCCAGTATTTCACATACCAGGTCGATAAAAGGCATAGCAGTATTGGTATTGTTGCAGCTTAATTCTATTTCACCTATATCCGGTCTTCGTTTAAAGAGAACCTCTTTTACTGATTGCCCGGCTGTGGTGCTGCGTCGTTTATCAAGGTATTCCAGTACATCAACGAGGTAAGCTGCCGCACTGTATACAGAACGGCATTGCTGGCACTCGCACATATCAGCCGATCCAAAAAGTGTTTGCAAATCAGGGAACTCTTTTAAAAGGCCGGATGTGAGCATTCTTACACTCATAGAGGGAAGGGCGTTCACAGACCCACCCGAAGTAATGGATTGAAAATCTCCGGCAATAGCAATACTGAGCGCGTGGGTAACCTCTGCTTTTTTATACATCTGTACGGCTTCATCGGAATTTACATCAGCCTGTGTTGTTACCAGGTTTGTAAAATTATCAACCCCCATATTGTAAATGCCTGCCGCTGAATGAATGTCGTTATTCAGCAATACCTGTGTTGTTTTGAATTGAGGGGCTATTTTAAAGACCCGCTGAATTTTCATCAGGTCACCGGTAAACGACTGTTCCCCTTTTTTGTCGAGTTGTAATTCTTTTTTATTCTTTTTTACAAACTCCGCCACGTTTATTTTATGCAGCTCTGTATCGGGGAAAGCAGCATGGAGTTTTTTAACCGCTTCTGCTCCTTTTAGAACTGTTTTATTTTTTGCGAGATTAGCAGCAAATGCAGCAGTAGGAAACTGCTTCTCCAGTTTTTTTGTTATTTGCTTTGCTTCTTCGGAAATTTTTTTGCCGGTTGTTTTGGCAGAAGGGTTTACAACCGCTTCCCAGTCGCGGTCACTTAATGAACTCAATTTTCTCAGCGATGCGGCATCTTTAATTTTGTATTTCTTAACAACATAGGTAGTAGCTTTTATATTGTGGCTCATCATACCGGCAAGATCATACACTGCTTTAACCTGATTGGTTTCTGCAGCACTCAGTTTTGTAGTGATGCCTATTTTTTTCCAGAAATCAGCACCTATGTTTTCTGCACTATGATATGCCTGAAGGAAAACTGTTTTTTTTGCTTTTGTGAGATCAGTAATTGCAAGGATGTTTTCTAACAATGAGTTTTTGCCGGTTGTATCATTCCCCCTGCTTTTTTGAATCTCTTTCCATTGCAGTAACCAACGGTTCAGTTTGTTTTTATCAACAGCGGGAACGATGTTTTTATCTATCGCAGTATTGATGGCCGTTTCAATTCCCGAAACAGGCATAGTAAGCAATACCTTCAGCACAGCATCTGTTTGAAGATAGATATACAATGAATTGATCCCCGGCTTTTTAAAATCAAGACCGGTAAGAAGCAGTGTTTTTGAAGGTATGTTTTGTCTCAGTAGTGCGTAATAGAATGATACGTCAACCGGTGCCAGTTTCTGCAATTTGTGGGTTCCGGCAAAGGCTTCCAGTATTACATCTTCAGTATCAAGTTCGGCGCTTAAAAAACTGATGTCTTTATTTTTATTGTCTTCAGTAAGTTCGTGTGCCTGTATTTTATCCAGCAGGGGAGATACCAGGTTAGTAATGGTTTCCAGCTCTGAAACACCCCTGTAAGATTCGTTGCTGATATTGATATCAATGATTTCCCGGTAAGAAGCATTGAACCGGATAGCAGATTCAGCAATTGTTTTCCCGGTTTTATCCACCAGTTTTACCAAAAGATCAGCCGTTCCTTTTTCGGCATTCTTTGCCTTATTAATATCATACTCTATGAGGTAATGACCATTGCTGTCGGGTATGGCTTCTCCTAATTTCTGCTGGCTCCGGAGATCTTTGTCAAAAACAAGTACAGTAAAAGCGGCATAGTTGATTTGCCTGTTGCTCAGTAACCTTCCCTGAACAGTGTATGTATTAATTGGAGAACCTGCGGTATCCACCACAATGGTGATATCGAGCTGGTCTCCGGAAAGGTTTTTATACAATTGTGTATTTCGTGTGTCGGCAACAATCCTGTTATTATCGTAAACCTTGAAGTAAATATCTGCCCATTTATCTTTCGGGTTTTCCTTAAAACGCAGTTCGTCGTAAGAAATGGAAAACCTTCCCTGCCTGTCTGTAATGTAAGTTCCTACAACGTCGCTTAGTTTAATGTCTTTGTCCCAGGCTTCTACCCTTACCCCGGGCAGGGGTTGTTTTGTAGTAATATCAACTACAACTCCGGTAATGGTGATTGTTGCCATAACAATGGTTTTTATATTTATGTATTGGATTCCAGGTATGCTAAAAGTTTATCAAGCCGTGACTGCTCCATGGCAGATATTTTAGGCAGGCTGCTTACATACATCTGCCTGATGGCGGTGTAATGTTGCGTATTATATTTTTTTGCCAATATCAAACCATGCATGGCCCTTGACGGCTGATCAAAGGGTTGATAGCCGGCATTGATAATTTTTTCCAGTTTTTCTTCCGTTGTAACCTCTGTAAAATAATTTTTTATGATGCTGCCATATTTACCAAGAAGCGCTTCGATGGTTTGTTTTACTTCTTCTTCGGTGGTTACTTTAAACTTAACTGTATTGTCATTACTGAAATAACTGAGGGGGAGATTGATGGTATGTGACTGACCCTGGTATTGTGCAGGGGTCTCTGAAAATTTGTGAAAGAGTTCTTCAATAGACGGAAAGCGCTGGGTAAAGGCCAGTGAAAAGAGGTACTCAGGAAAATAATTGAATACGGCAACATATATTCTGTTTTCACAGGTTGCATTTTTATTTACCAGGCATGATTCTTTTGCCAGCCATTTAAATCCCTGTTCTTTAAAATAGTTCAACAGTGCTTCTTTTAAAATTTTAGTTACGTCCTGATTGTTCATGATTTTTTGTTTAATAGTTTCTGATAACAATACCTGACGGCGAATTTACATGAACTTGTACTGCCGGATTAATCGGTATCGGACCCGTGGGCAACCCTGCGGCAACGGCTCTGGCACCTCTTGGAACAACTGAAACAGGGTCTCCGTTTCTGATCCAGCCATATACAGCTTCCTGGCTTTCTGTTACTGTTGACGACAGGTTTCCTGTTGTCAGATTTCTTACAGAACTGAATTTGGCATCTACCAGTTGAAAGTTGGTTGTAGCAGGGTCTCTGAAAATATTGTCAATCCGTATTGTTTCCAATTCTCCTGTTGCTGTGTTTGTTACGTCAAGTGTAATCTGCTGGCCGTGGGTTGTTCCTGCGGGAAGGCTGTTATCAATAGCCTGGGTAACCTGCCCTTCATGTTGCTGCCAGGTGGTGGCGGGTGTTACCGTTGGTGGCGGAGTAGGTGCCGGTGGTGGCGGTTCAAATGTTGCAGCAACGCTCCTGGTTGCGGCATAACGTGCCACTGCCGCTGCACCTGTTGATCCCTGGCTGAATACGCCCTGTGCCGCCCTTACACCCAGATTATGTCCACCTGTTTCGAGTGCCTGAAGGGCTCTTCCGGCATGACTGATAACCGGTGCCCTTCCTACGGCTCTGGCGGCTGTTGCTGTTGCTCTTGCACCGGATACCACTACCCTTGAAAGAGTTGGAGCGGTACGTTGCGCTACCCTGCCTACGGCACCAATGGCTGCGGCACCGGCAGTTGTAGTGGCAAAAGCGGCAACGCCACCAACGGCTGCGCCTATAGCAGCGCCGGTGGCGGCACCTCTTCCACCTTCACTTAATATTCTCCCGCCATCATATGATTCAGTGCCTAAGCCCAGTGCGCTGTGATTTACTGTTTGCCTGGTTGCTTCTCCGGCAACGCCGCCGGCAAAACCGCCAGCCGCACCGGCTACTGCTCCTACAACCACTCCTGTAGCTACCGTAGCCGCCGTACCGGTTAAACCGATGGATGCCACGGCACCAACAACAAGCGGGCCGGCAGCACCGGCGGTTGCCACAGTTACCACTGTTCCAACCACTACCACCGCGGCTACCACAGCCACCGTTCGCCAACTGGGCATTTCCCACATTCCTGTGGGATCATTGGTATTGGTAGGGTGATTGCCAACATAGAGGTACATGTTATTGCCATCTACCAACCCGGCCGGATCAGTAGATATCCACCGGCATAGCCAGGGGGCATAAAACCTGGCTCCATGATAATTTAAACCGGTTTCTTCATCTCTTTCTTTTGCGGTAAAGCGGTATCGTTTGGCAGATATTTCGCGCGAGTTATCTGTTACACTATAAGAGGTGGTGCCAAAGGGGAAGTACTCTTCGTAAGATATGAGATCGGCTGCCTGGTCTAATTCATAACATGCCGAGCCAAGATAATTGTCGTACTGGTATCTTGTTAACTGTTGTTCTGTACTACCCGCTGGTTTTACAACAGGAATCTCTATAATGGCAACCCTTTTCTTATCGTCCATTATATGGATCGATTCTCTTTGCAGTGTTGGGCTACCGGTGGTATCTGTTTTAAATAGTATTTCAGTAATTCCCAGATAAATGCGTTCTTCTTTTGTGCCGTCTAACCGTTCAATTACTTTTCTTACCCTTTGCCCCTCACTGTCGTAAACATAATAGGCTTTTCCACCACCGCCCAGGTGCGCTTCCGACAGCTCATCTTTAAAATTCCATATCAACTCCTGTATATGTTCCATTGCACACATGTTGCCATGTGCATCATAATCTCTTCCGGCCGCGGCATCTATGTATTTAAAAACAAAAGAGCCTAACCCGGTTTGCGCTAACCGGTTATTAACGGGATTGTAATCAAAAGTCCGTGTCCAGCTACTGTTTTTGGCAATATGCTTTTGCTCCAGCATATTACCTGCACTATCATATGCATATTCTTCATGGTAATTGCGGAAAGCCTGCGCATCATTCGGATTAATAGTGGCAGAATTAACAAAGGGATGATTCCGGTAATTGAATCCAGGAGCAGAATGATTAATGTCGGTTTGCCCTGCCTGCTTTCTTCCTTCTGCATATTGCAACTGATAAATAGCATTGTACCGGTACTTGTTTACAGGGTTTACCTGTTCTCCGTCAAAGGTTATAACTGCCTGGGCGGCATCGTGTATCTCTACCGCATTTCCAACAGCATCATAGGTATAAGAAATATCCTGCCGTATATTACTTCCTGTGTTTCCGGATGTTAGGAGGCGTTCCAGCCTGTGGGTATTCTTGTTATAGTTGTAGCGGGTCTTGGTTTTATTGCCATAAAAAACATCCAGCCGCTGACCTTTTGCGTTGTAATTAATATTTTCTACAATAAATTCTTTTGCTGCCCCTTTAACGGAAACCGCTATTTTCTCCAGCAGATTACCTTCATTATAGGATGGAAAGATTTCGGTTCTTGGTTCCATCGGCAAATACGGCGATGTAATTTTAACCGGTTTATTATTTGCATTGTATTGCGTATTGGAAAAATAGCTCTCCGGTTTTGTTGCCACCAACGAAATATCCGTCCAGTCAATTTCTGTCTCATAATTAACGGTGAACCGTCTGGCACTTTCCAGCAGGTTTCCTTTAAAATCGTATTGTATATTGGTAATAATACCGGCCTGGTCGTAATGTTTTGTAATCTTACCCACCAGGTTGTTTAACAGGTGAGCCGGAACGGTGGGTTTACCATATTCGTATATTTCAAAAAGAACAAGTGCTGTTGTACCTTTTTGCAGAAAAGAACGTACCGGCCTTCTGGCTTCATCGTATTCAAAAATAAAATGAAAGCCTCTTTCGTTCCATGATAAGAGGGGCTTATCAATCGCATCTTTAATCATCCACCGAGTTCCTGCATCCATGCTTATCTGCTGCAGTTTATTACCCAGCATATCATAATCATATGCCATCACCTCCCTGCCGGTTGCGTCATATATTTTTCTTTCATTGCCTTCAATATCAAACCGAATCCTGGAGGCTAATGTTTCTGTTTTGTTATCGGCTATCACCAGGAATGTTCTGCCCGCATTATCAAGATGCTTTACTTCGGGCGTATCGTAGTGCCCTGCCGAATGCCATGCAGCTCTTGTTTCCGCATTAGCGGGCTCAGGTCCGGCCGGGTTGGGGCTACCTCTTTCAATGTACCAATCACTGTCTATTACAGTATCGTTGGCATCGTAATGCAGTTCTTTCCATCCGGTAAATGATATTTTGGTAAATGTGTTATCCGGATTTTTTGTTTTGATGATCCTGTTCAGAGGGTCGTATTCTGTAACGGATGTTACACCAAGCTGTACCATTTCTTTTTCATCATCAAAATGAGGTTGGGTACTGAAATAGGGCTCATACTTTAAAACGGGATTGCCTTTGTTGTTAAGAACAGTTCTTCCGTTTCCGATCCAGCGTAATTGAACCGGATTTAATAAAGCGGTATCAATTGTAATGATGGTTCCATCGGCCTGCACCTGCAAGGCTGTTCCCGGTTCGGCCTGTGATTTTTTCAATACTTCATGCCCGCCCCCGTCAGAATACGAATAGGTTTCCAGCCAGTTGGTTATATGTGCAGGATCTGCATGATAATGGGTTTCGCGACTCCTCGTTTTTACATATGGTGGCTGTGGTTTATAGTTGTTGATATCAAAACCGGGTGCAGTAACCTGATTGTACCATTCCGGCAGGCTATAATTAATTTCAACCGTTGCATGGTCTTGCGCGCCATTTGTTTCTACTTTGGTTTCATCAATTTCATCTCCTTTATCAGTTCCTTTTTTCCCGATCACAAAAGATTTGATCGTCATTCCCAACTCATCAAATCTTACCGCCGTTTCATTAAGATTGATATCCTGCATGATATAAGGCGATAGCGTTCGGTAATTAAACGCCGGCTTACCCGGCAAAATTTCTTTTACCTGAACGGTATTGCCTGCCGCATCTATAGATTTTTGCAGGAATAAAGAATAGCCGGTATCATATTGTGCAATAGTTGTGTTTCCGAAAGGGTCTGTGACGGCAGTTGTTAAAAAAAAATGATTGGTATCATACTGCCTGCTGCCGGAAGAGATCCAATAATAATTGTCTGAAAAAATATAGCCGCCTTTTAATGGGTTGGTAAGTGTGGCAGCTAAAGCGATGGGCGTTATTTTGGCGCCAAAAATGGCTGTGAGCATATCCTGGTTAAAGGCAGCCTTATAAGCCTGGTGTGTTAACCCTTTCGATTCAATTGTTCCAAACGGTAAAACCGTTATACTGTCATCAGCGCGGTATTGGGTACGTGTATATTTGATAATCCTTTTTTGCAAAGGCCCGGTAAAAAGAGCATCGTAATTGATAGCGGTGGCTGCACTGCATTGTGTCCGCAAATTTGTAATATCCAGGTAACCGGAAAAGAGTGGAAATCCGCCAAGTTCATACGACCTCTTTTCATAAGGCATTCGTGAACGATAATCCATTGACAGTTGAATATCGTTTGTATAGGCGATTTCTGTTAGGCTGATACGAACCTCTTCCTGCTCGGGTTCGTTGGGGGGATTGCCTGATAACGGAGGATTTCTTTTATAAACAACAGAAGCGCTTTGTAAAACATTGCCATAGGGATCTGTTTCAAGAACAAAATCATTGATCACTCTCGGGTCGTCTGCATTTCTTTCATAATGATATATGATGGATTCGCTCTCGTGCGTGAGAAACACAGCAAATTTTTGCTGCCCCGCAGGTTGTATTTTCTTTATGAGAATATTGTGTTGCTCGGCTGTGTAGGGTGTTTTTTCAAGGAGAGATTGATCAAGTGCATAAATTTCTTTTCGCAAAATGGTGCTTTTGCATGCACGTAATGCCTGCCGCCACTCATCAGTGGTAAGATCCTGTGATAATTCCGGCTCAGGTAATTTTTTTTCCGGTACGCCGCTGTTCGAAAAATATTCGTGCGCAAATTGATTCAGTATTTTCTCTCTGTCTAAAAAAGCGCCTGTATGAAACCAGGTTTTGGTAAGTACAGGGTATTGGTGCAGGGAAGTGTCTACCACATTATTGGATGCTCCGGCACTCTGCATGATAAAATGGGTAATGTCTTCAGCATCTTTTTGATCTACTCTTCCAAACCCCCTGAATTCTTTTTCAAAATGATCATAATATCCGTGATGGTATGCGTATTCACTGGCAAAGCGGGTTTTCATTATACGGTCACAGGTAATTACTTTCGATACACAATGCACAGGGAAATGCAATTTTGTTACCCAGGGCGTACCTGCCATTTCATCTTCAATATAATATTGTGTAGATGGTTTATATTCAAGTGCTACTTCTTTACCCAGGTTATTGCAATAGCTGATTAAGATGTGGGGTTTCACACTTTTCATCAGATCTATGTAACGAAGCGATGATCCCTGATTTTTGGGCAGCGAGTTACTCCATACAATACAGGAAAGCCCGGTTGCCAAAAGATCAGTTACTGTAATTTTTGACTGCTGGTTAATTTCGGGCAGGGAGTCTATTATTTTTGGTTCTGCAGCAAACCGGTTACCCTGCCGGTTAAACCAGATCTTGACATTATTTCTTCCCAGGTAAATAAGGTCTGTGGTACCCGAACCATCAATATCTGCCAGTTTGATCAGTGCCGGATTAAATTTTTCTTCATGATCAAATAATGGAGCATTATCCATACTCACTTTTGCCCCGAATGCGCCATAGCCAAGGTTGGGCCAGTAACAAACTTCCCCGTTGCGGATCCTGACAATATCTGACAGGCCCCCACCGCTCATATTTGATAAGAATATGGTTTGTGTTGGATCGGCAAATACAACTGCCGGGCCTTTTTCTTCATCAAAAAATTTGAATGTTTTGATCGCATCGCCAAACCCTTCTTTGCCTTTTGACGGATACCAGGCAAATACATTTTCTTCAGTTAGTAAGATATCCGCCAGGCCATCTCCATTCAGGTCGATAAATTTCAGATTGGGATCTTTGAAATTAATATTGGGTACTTTTTTAAATGTTTCGTACGGCTGCCATTTTGCTTCAGTATCCAGTTCAAAAAAACCCGGAACGGCATCATTCCAGTTAACCAATTGTTTGATGCCGTTCCCTTCCAGGTCGTTTAGCTGTAATGAGCCATTGCTTAACCCACGGTAAGAAGGTTTTGAAACCACTTCTCTGCCTTCCGTAAAATGTGCGTTACCCCAATTGGATTTATAAAACCAACCGCCCGATAGCTCTGTTAATATACCATTCAGGCCTTCATTATACAGATCGGTAAACTGGTATACCGGCTCGTCCAGTCCGGATGGTGCATGAACAAGATTTTCAGTAGCTACAGATTGTATTTCTTCATTCCATTGATGTTTACTGTATTCAAAAGAAAGGGGTGGCAGCGATTTTTCCGTATAGCTGCTGTCATCATGTTTTGTATACCCGGTGGTAATGATCTGTTTTAAAAATGTTAACCCGTCTGCCCCGTTGTTATCATATACAAGATGGGTAGCTTTAACCAATGCAGAGCCTCCGGGTAGTTCAGTAAAATGATGGTACAGTAAAACCTTTTTGCATAACCTGCAGTTCCTGATTTCAAACCCGGATCTGTAATCAGAAAAAGCATCGGTTCGAAACTCCCAGGTGTTTACTTCAGAAAAGGGAACAGCAGTATTGTACTCGCCATAATCAAAAACGGTTTCAAACATGAAATCCATTGGTACCGGATCTTCATGATGTTTGTACATTGTAATATTACCGTAACGGATTCTTTTTAAATAGGTATTCGTAAAAAGGGTATTTCCGTTTGTTCTGTTTCGGTTATGAAGATCGGAGAAGCCTATGCCCTGTGCATCTTCCGGCTTATATTCATATAATGCACAATTGCCTTTGTCGTCATATGTAAACTCGATAAACCATTCGAAAATATGAAGCGGCTGCCGCGGATCGGCAATTCTGGCTGAGGCGGATTTGCCGTAAATGGTAGTATTATTTTCTCTTGAAATAACACGCCAATGTATTAACCCTGTATTTTTTTCGAGCCAGCGTTCAATACGCGCAAACAAACCTTCAGTGCGCGGCTTGTATCTTCTGATGAGGTAAAGATCATCAGGGGATGAAAATTCGTTGATAACATAACTGCCGTCGGGAAGCCGGATAAAGTTATCGGAACTATCTTTTTTAAATTCAGGAACAAGATCTTCTGCATCAGAAATCAGAAAAGTATCCGTGTCGTTATCATCAATGTATTGTGGTATCTGTTTGTCGGTTCTTCTTTTTATAGAAGCGATATGCATTTGCCACCCCAGACCTGCAATTCCATTGCCTGATCCGGAATTATAATTTAATGATAATGAAGGGCTGTAACCTCTGGCACTCGAAAATGGCAATGGAATAGTTAATGCCGATGTTCCATTAACAGCATTAACACTAAATTTTTCATCAATATTCCTGATTGCGCCACCGCCTTTGGGGAGAGAGATGGAGGGTGACTGTACACCAAAATTCCGGTCAGATTCGCGTTTAGGCAAAAAAGAATTGCTTTCACTTTGTTGTGCAGCTGGATACTTCTGGAGATGTTCTTGTCCCTCCATTGGTACGGATATTGGTTTCAGACTAAATGTACAAACAAAAAAACGGAACTTTATACTGTTTTATAAAATAGTTTAATGAATTAATGTAATGTTCATAAGCTTTGTTTGATGTGAAAGAAGCGTGCTGATTAGGGCTTATGCGTAGGTATGCCACTTGATAATCAATGTGTTTTATAGAAAGTCTTATGCGGGACCGGGATAATTAGTAACCGCTGGTTAATGCTGGTTTAAACGTGCAGGAAAAAACTAAAAAACAGATATTGATGCCGGCCCACTTACTAGTGTTAAGTTAATCGTGAGTTGTCGGTGGTGAGTGGTGAGTAAGTTAACCGGTTATGAGGATTTACTCACTATTGACTACTTGCTAACGTGTTGTATTAAAATTAGCTATTGATACAATCATTCCTGGTTTTACCGGGTTAATTGCATTCTTAAGTAAGAATTGCGCGAAATACACAAAGCCCTTTTTGCGATCATTGCGGCCCATTGCGTTCCTTGCGCTACCGCTTTAAACCTTGCATAAT
>Ga0066433_1000091_pt1 | contig 21443 bp, 21 predicted proteins | sample LakWasMet49_LOW8_2_FD_59521 | JGI IMG/M metagenome (GOLD analysis project Ga0066433, IMG submission 59521) | Freshwater sediment methanotrophic microbial communities from Lake Washington under simulated oxygen tension - Sediment Metagenome 49_LOW8 | ecosystem: Environmental > Aquatic >... | reverse complement strand
CCTCCTACATTGGCGTTACACCCGAGTTCTTCAGTAAGATGAAGGCACGCATGCTTAAGAAATAAGTCGGATATAAAGCACCGTTGCCTGCTCCTTAAGTCAGGTCTCCCTGCTATTGTGTTCCTGATGACTGCGATATGTGTGCGGGGTGTCTCCGATTAAACCATACAAAACATCGGACACACATCGGACGCACATCGGATACACATCGGACACACCCCGAAAAAACCGGAAAAAGAGTACTGCAAATACAACCTTCTTTCTTAATCTAGGTTAAGTGCTCCCCACTCCTGTTGATTGTAAATTTGTATCATAATAATTAGTAAATTTATACATCATGAAAAATACAATCTTACACAAAGCCAATACAAGAGGACATGCCGATCACGGCTGGTTAAACGCTCACCATACTTTTAGCTTCGCCAGCTACTATGACCCAAACCGGGTGCAGTTTGGCGTACTTAGAGTATTGAACGATGACATTGTAGCCTCAGGTATGGGATTCGGAACGCATCCTCACGACAACATGGAAATCATCACCATTCCGCTCGAAGGCGATTTGGCACACAAAGACAGTATGGGCAATACCGAAGTAATCAAATTTGGTGACGTTCAGGTAATGAGTGCCGGTACCGGAATACAACATTCCGAATTTAATCCGAATCATGATAAAAGAACGAATCTGTTGCAAATTTGGGTGTTCCCAAAATACCGAAATGTAGAGCCTCGTTACCAACAAATCACGTTAGACACCACCGACCGTCATAATAAATTACAACAAATCCTTTCCCCCAATGCCGATGATGCCGGAGTTTGGATTCATCAGGATGCCTGGTTTCACATGGGTAATTTAGATAAAGGAACCACTTTAGATTACAACCGCAAAAAAGAAGGCAACGGGTTATACGTATTCGTAATCAAAGGAAGCGTAAAAGTAGACGGACAGGAATTAGAACAACGCGACGGTTTAGGGATAACCGATTTTGACAAAGTAACTTTTGAAGCTACTGCCGATGCAGAAATCTTAGTAATGGAAGTTCCAATGATTCAATAAATAAAAGAATAATGAGCGAAGTACAATTAAAAATTGATGGCAATAAAGGCTTCTTTTACATTGATGTGGAGGGCAAGCACGAAGCGATGATGACATTCGTATTTGCGGGTGACAAGCAAATCATTATTGACCACACCGAAGTAAACCCCGGAAATGAAGGTAAAGGTTTCGGCAAAAAAATGGTAACCAAAGCGGTGGACTATGCCCGCGAAAACGGCATCAAGATTATTCCGCTTTGTCCGTTTGCCAAAAGTGTATTTGATAAAGTGCCCGAGTTTAGAGACGTATTATAATTATGGCAAATCTTTTAGAAAATAACGTGGAAGGGAAAATTGGTACACAAAAATATTTGTGTACCATTTCCTGGCGTAACGGCACTTTGCTGATGGACGAACCTGAAAGTGTAGGTGGTCTAAATATTGGGCCTGACCCATTTTCTACTTTTTTAGCCTCTTTAGCAGGTTGTACTTTGTCGACTTTGCGAATGTACATTGACCGCAAAGGTTGGGACATTCCGGAAATCAATATTTCCCTAAATTTAGCTCAGGAACTAAATCCCGAATTGGAAACCACCATTTCAAGAGAAATAACTTTTTCTGCCAATATCAGTGACGAACAAAGAGAACGCCTGCTGTTGATTGCGGAAAAATGTCCGATTTCAAAGATTCTGAAAAACAAAATAACTATTAACACCACTATATAATGAATCCGAAAGACCTAACCAAAGAATACACCAATGGCGAAGTGACCATAGTATGGCAATCAGGCAAATGCATTCATTCTGCCAATTGCGTAAAAAACAATCCCGATGTTTTCAAGCCCAAAGAAAAACCATGGATAACTCCGGAAGGTTCAACCACCGAAAAAATTATTGACACGGTAAACAAATGTCCGTCAGGTGCTCTAACTTATTACTTAAATAAATCACATAATGACTAAAAAAATCCTAGCCTTTGGTGCTTCTAACAGCAGCGACTCCATCAACAAGCAATTGGCCACTTACGCCTCAAAACAGTTTAAAAATGTAACGGTTAATCTTTTGGATTTGAATGATTATGAAATGCCTATTTATTCTAAAGACAGGGAAAAGGCAACCGGAATTCCACAATTAGCACACGATTTTTACAACAAAATTGGTGAAGCTGATTTTGTGCTGATATCCTTTGCCGAAAACAACGGAAATTATACCACAGCTTTCAAAAACATACTCGACTGGATGTCGCGTATCAATGGTAAAACATTCCAGGAAAAACCAATGCTGTTATTGGCAACATCGCCCGGAGCTCGTGGCGGAAGTTCAGTTTTAGACATAGCAGTTAAACGAATGCCGTTTCAAGGTGGTATAGTGAAAGGAAGTTTTTCGTTACCGAGTTTCAATGAAAATTTTGATACTGAAAAAGGAATCATTTCCAACACAGAATTAAATGAGCAGTTATTGAAAATTACAGATGCTATCGAGTTATAATTTAATTAGTATTTTTGCTCTTCAAAACCATAAAATCATCAAATGAAAGCATACGTTTTTCCCGGTCAGGGAGCCCAATTTACCGGAATGGGTAAAGAGTTATATGAGAATTCGGCAATTGCCAAAGACTTATTCGAAAAAGCCAATGAAATAGTAGGATTCCGCATCACCGACATCATGTTTGAAGGCACTGCAGAAGAATTGAAAGAAACCAAAGTAACGCAACCCGCGGTATTTTTACACTCGGTAATTTTGGCTAAAACTTTAGACAACTTTAAACCCGATATGGTCGCTGGGCATTCATTAGGTGAATTTTCCGCTTTGGTAGCCAATGGTACTTTGTCGTTTGAAGACGGATTAAAATTGGTTTCCCAACGTGCGATTGCGATGCAAAAAGCATGCGAAATCACTCCATCAACCATGGCAGCGGTTTTAGGTTTGGAAGATAAAATTGTGGAAGACGTTTGTGCTTCTATCGATGGAGTTGTCGTGGCAGCAAACTACAACTGTCCGGGACAATTAGTAATTTCGGGAGAATTCTCTGCCGTTGAAAAAGCCTGTGAAGCTATGAAAGAAGCTGGCGCAAAACGTGCGTTATTGTTACCTGTTGGTGGAGCTTTCCACTCGCCTATGATGGAACCGGCTCGCGAAGAATTGGCAGCCGCTATTGAAGCTACTACCTTTAATACTCCAAGTTGTCCGGTATACCAAAATGTAACGGCAAGTGCCGTTGCTGATGCAACTGAAATCAAGAAAAACCTGATTATCCAATTGACGGCTCCGGTAAGATGGACACAATCGGTACAACAAATGATAAAAGACGGTGCGAGTAGTTTTACCGAAGTGGGACCAGGAAAAGTACTGGTAGGCTTAGTAAATAAAATTGACCGGGAAGTAGAAACGATTTCGGCTTAATAAATCTCCAATAAAAATTTAAATCCTCATAGCAAAAGTTGTGGGGATTTTTTAATTACATTTACTTAACAATTAAATACATAAACTATGGAAAATATACCCAAAATATTCAAAATAGTAGGTCTTAATTGCTTGCTTTTGGCCTCCATCCTACTCCATGCCCAAAATAGCACGACTGATTTTGAAGTCGATGGCGGTGCTTATTCTTTCCCAAAAAACGACTCGCAACATCCTTGTATAAGTACTCAGGAATATGCTGTTTTAAACCAAGAAGTCAGCGATAATCTGAGAAAATTACAGCTAGAAAGAAGAGCCAACCGAAATTCATTAACGACTTCGTTGAATTGGCCACTAAAAGCGGCGACAGGATTTACACAGTGTTCATACCATTTTATTGGCGCATATGTAGACCAAAATATCGCTACAACTTCTATTCAGGATTTTGATTGCGGCACCAATACTTACGATGGACATCACGGAACCGATATTGCCATTTGGCCATATAGTTTTTATAAAATGGACAACAGTCAGATTGAGGTCATTGCTGCTGCTCCGGGCACCATTATTCAAAGAGCAGAGGGCAATTTTGATCGAAACTGTTCTAGTAATACTTTGACCGCCAATTCCATTATCATCCAACATGCCGATGGAAGTTGCGCGTTATATTGGCACATGAAAAAAGATTCGGTTACCAGTAAAATAGTAGGGCAAACCGTCGTTGCTGGGGAATACCTTGGCGTGGTGGGCAGTTCCGGTAGTTCCTCTGGGCCGCATCTCCACTTTGAAGTATGGTCGGGAAGCACCAACACCACCTACAAAGATCCTTTTTCGGGAAGTTGCAATCTTTTGAATGCTAACTCCTGGTGGGCTACTCAAAAACCACATACCGATCCTGCCATAATGAAAGTATCCGTCAATACCACTGACAATGTGATGCCGGGTTGTCCTACAACAGAAACCCCAAATGAAAGCGACACTTATGTAATTCCGTTTCAAGGATCGGGTTTGCCGGCGGGTTATGCCAAGTTTTATGTTTTCATGAGAGAAATTCCGGCGAGTTCCGTGTTGACCATGCGTATTTTAAATCCCAACGGAACGACTTTCAACACCTGGAATTATTCGGTGTCCACTTCATACAAAGTAAGCTATTTAGGATTTTCAAAATTATTACCAACAACGGATGGCAGCTATACTTTTGATGCTACTTACAATGGCGTTACTTGCTCCAAAAGTTTTACGATTACCCATTCTTTGGGGATTAATTCAATTGCTGAGGCAGATTACTTTAAAGTGTACCCAAATCCGACAAATACTGAATTTACTTTGATTGGAGATGGCATAGAAAACGGAATTTACAACTATAAGCTGACAAACATTACGGGGCAAATTATCGAAACTGATAAAATAAACATTAATGCCAACAAATTGGAAAAGTCTTTTTCCGTCGCCACCCTATCAGATGGCATTTATTTTTTAACTTTGGATAATTCAAAGTCAAGAATCATTAAAAAGATTATCAAAAATTAAATCTATCATACTATGAAAAAAACAATCTTAACAGCTGTGTTTATAGCCGTTGCCTTGGTTTCCTGTCAGGACAAAACCAAAGAAAAAATAGAAGACGCTAAAGATGCCATCGGAACCGAAGTGGAGCAAAAAATTGACACGGTAACTGAAAAAGCCGAAACAGCTATTGACACAGCGAAAGCCAAAGTTAAAGATGCAGTGGCCAAAGGCGCTGAAAAAGTAGAAGAAGGAGCTAAAAAGGTTCAGGAATCGGTTAAGAAATAACAAAAAAGTCCTCAATATTTGAGGACTTTTTTTATGTTGTAATTAAAATTAACTTCTTATTTTTTGTTCCCATTTCCAGGCAGATGCTAAGGAATCTTCTAAAGAAGTCTCCGCTTTCCATCCTAAAATGTTGTTGGCTTTATCGGTATTGGCGTAAGCTGTCGTAATATCACCTTCTCTTCGCGCCACAATTTGATAGTTTAATTTTTGTCCCGATACTTTTTCAAAAGCCTGAATCACTTCGAGGACAGAACTTCCGGTTCCGGTTCCTAAGTTAAAGGCTTCCACTTTTTCGAGATTTTGCTTGTTGAGTAATCGCTGCAAGGCCACGACATGCGCTTTTGCCAAATCGACTACATGTATATAATCACGGATGCAGGTACCGTCTGGTGTTGGGTAATCATTACCAAAAACGGAAAGCTTCTCACGTAAACCCATAGCCGTTTGCGTAATAAAAGGCACTAAGTTTTGCGGAACACCTATAGGCAACTCACCAATAGCTGTGCTGGAATGCGCTCCAATCGGGTTAAAATAACGCAATAAAATAGAATTTAGCGATGTTGCTTTGGCAGTGTCGGTAATAATTTCTTCGCCAATTTGCTTAGTATTTCCATAAGGTGAAATGGCTAGTTGTATGGGGGCGTTTTCGGTAATCGGCATTTTTTCGGCTTGACCGTAAACAGTACAAGATGAACTGAAAATGAAATTAGCCTGTGGTAATGCTGTCAGTTCCTGTAATACGTATACCAACGCATTGATGTTGTTTTCGTAGTACAACAACGGATTTTCAACACTTTCTCCCACGGCTTTGGAAGCCGCAAAATGAATGACTCCGACACAATCGCTATGCTTTTTGAAGAAATGTTGAACAGCGGTTTTTTCTCTTAAATCGATATTTTCAAAAAGAGGTTTTTTTCCTGTAATCTTTTCTATTCCGTCTAAAACAGAAATAGAAGAATTGGAAAGGTTGTCAATAGCCACCACTTCAAACCCTTGATTTTGCAATTCAACCACCGTATGCGAACCAATAAATCCTAAACCTCCGGTTACTACTACTTTCATTTTTGTTTTTTTGATTCGTCTATTTCCACATTAGGTTTAGCTTTGAATTGTCTCATAATATATTTGGTTCCTAAAAAAGCAACCGCAAAAACCACAATGAAAAGCACTAGTTGGGTATATAACTTTTTGTTCCCTTGTTCCATTTTATTATTTCAAAAATTCTAAAACGCTCTCGGTAATGAATTGGATTTGTTCTTCGTCTAATTCGGTGTGCATTGGTAAAGAAATCACTTCTTTCACCAATTGATTCGTTACCGGAAAATCTTCTTCTTTGTAACGCGTATCAGCATATGCTTTTTGTGAATGTAACGGAATTGGGTAATAAATAGCACACGGAATACCTTTTGCTAATAAATGTTCCATCAATCCATTTCTGTCGGCATCAATAATTCGGAGTGTATATTGGTGGAAAACATGGCAATCACAATTATCACAAATAGTCGGTGCAATGATATTTTTATGTCCTTCAAAAGCTGCCGAATATTTACGGGCTGCCTCCTGACGGGCTTTTCCATAAGCATCTAACAAAGGTAATTTAGCATTTAAAACGCCGGCCTGAATACTATCTAAACGCGAATTTACACCCACCACATCATGGTGGTAACGAACATACATCCCGTGATTTACGATTCCTCTTATTTTGTGAGCTAAGTCATCATCATTGGTAAAAATAGCTCCACCATCACCATAACATCCTAAGTTTTTAGATGGGAAAAAGGAGGTTGAAGAAACATGTCCAATGGTTCCTGCTTTCTTTTTGGTTCCGTCAGAGAATTTACAATTCGCACCAATCGCTTGGGCATTATCTTCGATTACGTATAAATTGTGTTCTTTGGCAATAGCCATAATCGCTTCCATATTAGCGGCTCTTCCGAATAAATGCACCGGAACAATCGCTTTAGTTTTTGGTGTAATGGCTTTCTTAATGGCCTCAATAGAAATGTTCATGTTTACCACATCCACATCCACTAAAACCGGTGTTAACTGCAACAAAGCAATAACTTCAACAGTGGCGGCAAACGTAAAATCGGCTGTGATTACCTCATCGCCCGGTTTTAAATCCAAGCCCATCATCGCAATTTGAAGCGCATCGGTACCATTGGCACAAGGGATAACGTGTTTCACGTCTAAATATTCCTCTAGATTTTTTTGAAATTCGTGAACCAAAGGCCCGTTGATATAGGTTGTGGTATCTAAAACTTCCTGAATCGAAGCGTTAACCGTGTCTTTTATTTTTTCGTATTGACTTTTTAAGTCAACCATTTGAATCTTTCTCATGTTTTAAAAATTATGAGTAGCAAAAGTAACAAATTCTGAAGTAGAATATCCTATTCCATAAAAGAAACGTATTTTAGCGCAACAAAATTTCGGGGATGTTTTTTCTATACAATCTATTGCTGGTTTTGGCTTCACAACTTGTGAAAGTATTGGCACTTTTCAGTCCCAAAATCAAACTGTTTGTTAACGGCAGAAAAACTGTTTTTCAAACCTTAGCCAGCAAAATCAAGCCGGAAGATAAGACCATTTGGTTTCATGCTGCTTCACTTGGCGAATTTGAACAGGGTTTACCGGTGATGGAAAAAATCAAGTTGGACTACCCACAGCATAAAATTGTCGTGACCTTTTTTTCGCCTTCGGGTTATGAAGTCCGGAAAAACAACACCATCGCTGATGCTACCGTTTATTTGCCTTTGGACACTAAAAGTAATGCGCAGCAATTCCTGAAACTGGTTCATCCTGATTTGGTTTTTTTTATCAAATATGAATATTGGCCGAATTATTTGAATGAATTAAAAAAGGCGAATACCACCACCTATTTGATTTCGGGAATTTTTAGAGAAAACCAAGCTTTTTTTAAGTGGTATGGCGGCTTTTACAGAAACGCACTGAAAACCTTTGATTATTTTTTTGTACAAAATGAAAGCTCCAAAAAACTGCTTCAATCTATAGGCTATCAAAACGTAAAAACTTCAGGAGACACACGCTTTGATCGTGTTGTTTCGATTTTGGAGCGAGATAATTCTTTGGATTTTATCAAACAATTTAAGAATGGAAAAACCACGATAGTCATCGGAAGTTCGTGGCCAAAAGACGAAACTTTGTTGGTGAAGTTTATCAATCAGACCAATGTCAATGTGAAGTTTATCATTGCTCCGCATAACATCAAAGCAGAACAAATTCAGGAATTGAAAAATTCGATTACAAAGAAAACTGTTTTGTTTTCGGAAAAAGAACATCACAACCTTCCCGATTATTCTGTTTTCATCATCGACACCATTGGTATTTTGACCAAAATTTTCAGCTATGCCGACATTGCTTATGTGGGTGGTGGTTTTGGAAACCCGGGTGTACACAATATTTTAGAACCGGCTACTTTTGGGATTCCGATAGTGGTTGGCCCCAATTACTCTCATTTTGCCGAAGCCTCCGCCTTAGTCAATATAGAAGGCTGCGTTTCTATTTCGAGCCAAAATGAATTAGATGATGCTTTCCACAATTTGATTTCGAACACCGATATTCGACATGAAAAAGGACATATTTGCGCCACTTTTGTACAAATGAATAAAGGTGCTACTGATATAATTCTGAATCATATTCGTAACAATTAAACCAAAATAAACACCTACATCCATAAACATTTTGCATATGAAATTTTTAAAACTCTTAGTATTATTCGTTTTTGTTCAGGTCAATGCCCAACAAGGCGGCATGTGGATTCCTTCGTTTTTGAAAGGAATGAACGAAAGTGAAATGAAAAATCTGGGCATGAAAATTACTGCCGAACAGATTTATTCCGTCAACAAATCGAGCTTAAAAGATGCGGTTCCTCAATTTGACGGAGGTTGTACAGCGGAAGTCATTTCAGATAAAGGACTGATTTTAACCAATCACCATTGTGGTTTTGATGCGATTCAGAATCATTCTTCGGTAGAGCATGATTATTTGACCAATGGTTTTTGGGCTTATAAAATGGAAGACGAATTACCTAATAAAGGTATGGTCGTGACTTTCATCGCTAGAATTGAAGATGTTACTACCAAAGTTTTAGAGGGTGTCACCACTATTACTAACGAAGCCGACAAGCAAAAGAAAATTCAGGAAAACATCAGTAATCTGAATAAATCTTTACCAAAAGAAGCTTGGCAGGAAAACAGCATCCGAACTTTTTATGACGGAAACCAATACATTCTTTTTGTAACCGAAACCTATAAAGACATCCGCTTAGTAGGTGCACCGCCGAGTTCCATTGGTAAATTTGGTTCTGATACTGATAATTGGGTTTGGCCACGTCATACCGGTGATTTTTCGATGTTTCGAATTTATGCCGACAAGAATAATCGTCCGGCAGAATATTCAGCTGATAATGTTCCGTACAAACCAAAATACTTTTTCCCAATTTCTATCAAAGGCGTAAAAGAAAATGACTTTACTATGGTGATGGGTTATCCGGGAAGAACGCAAGAATATTTGCCTTCTTATGCGGTAGACCAAATTGTGAACACCTTGAATCCGGCTAAAATTGAAGTGCGCGATGCTGCTTTGAAAGTGCAGGATGGCTTTATGCGAAAAGACAATGCAATTAAAATTCAGTATGCTTCAAAATATGCCAGCGTTGCCAATTATTGGAAAAAATGGATTGGTGAAACCAAAGGCCTGAAGAAATCAAACGCGATTGCCATCAAGCAAAAATTTGAAACTGACTTTTTGAGTAAAGTCGGAAAAGCTGGAAAACAAGTCGAATATGGGAACTTATTGGCTGATTTTGAAAAAAATTATGCTGAGATAAAAGACTATGCCTTGGCCAGAGATTTATTTACCGAAATCGCTTTGCGAAACACCGAAATTCTGACGTTGGGTTATAAACTGTACCAATTGGAACAAATTTACAACAACAAAGGTGAGCAGGCTTTTAATGACCGAAGAAATGCTTTGATCACCGGTTTGGGTGATTTTTATAAAGATTTTAATCCGAATGTAGATCAAAAAGTCTTCGAGCAATTGATTGGTATTTATGTAAAAAAATATCCAAAGCAGTTTTTACCAAGTACCTTTGAAAATGTAAATACTGAAGCTTTGGCTACGGATGTTTTTACCAAATCACAATTGGTGACTTATGAAAAAATAAAAGTATTATTGACCGGTGATTCTAAAACGGTATTGGAAAACATTAATAAAGATAATGGTTTTCAAGTTATCAAAACCATGGCGGATGGCTATTTGAAAAACGTAGCTCCAAAATACGATGAGCTGAATTTAAAAAACATAGCCACACAACGCACTTATATGAAAGCGATATTGGAATTGAGTCCGAAATCGGCTCGTATATTCCCGGATGCTAACAGCACTTTACGCGTTACTTACGGAAAAGTAAAAGGCTACAAACCCAATGATGGCGTTATTTACGAACCATTTACTTATTTAGACGGTGTGATGGAAAAATACATTCCGGGCGATTATGAGTTTGATGTTCCAAAAAAGTTAATCGACTTATACAATACTAAAGATTATGGAGCTTATGCTTCAAAAGGTAAAATGCCTGTCGCTTTTATTGCTACCAATCACACCACAGGAGGAAATTCAGGAAGTCCGGCTTTGGATGCTAATGGTAATTTAATCGGATTGAATTTTGATAGAGTTTGGGAAGGAACCATGAGCGACATCTATTATTCTCCCGAAATATGCAGAAACATAATGGTTGATATTCGTTACGTATTGTTCATTGTAGATAAATTTGCCGGTGCAGAAAACCTAATCAAAGAGATGAAAATCATCACTCCTGAGAAGAAAAAATAATTTTTAACATTAATTCGCTTTTTTGGCATGATTATTGTTACATAAAAACAGAAGCAAAATATGGTTTTTTAAAAAAATTTGAAAAAATAATTTTAACCTATTAAAAAATTTATATCTTTGCCTCGAATTAATAATTAACCTTTTATAATTAAGTAAGATGAAAAAAGTATTTTTAAGTTTAGCTGTTGTTGCTGCATTAACTGTAGTATCTTGTAAACAAGCTGATGCTAATGCTGAAGCTGCTACTGACTCAACTGCTGTTGAAGCTGTTGACACTGCTGCTGCTGCTCCAGTTGCTGACACTACTGCTGTTGATACTGCTGCTGCTAAAACAGAAGCTGCTCCAGCCGCTGCTGCTCCAGCTGAAAAAAAATAATTAGAAACTAATTATTTTTTAAAAGATTTAAAGCCACGCCATGCGTGGCTTTCTTTTTTTAATATACTTTTTAGATATCTGAAAAAATAGAATCTCCCCCAGAGAAATCAAGCACCTCAGCTTTAGACGCATATTTGATTATTTCTTCAATTCCTTTTTGCATCATCAATTCAGTAGAATACTTTCTACTAATCGCAACTACCTTTTCATTCAACATTAGTTTAAAAAAGCACTTCTCTTTGGTTGTCTTAAATCTCAAGTAATTACAAACTTCAAGAGAAGCTCTAAGCACCTCTATTTCCTCTTCACATTCAAACCGGAGTTCATAACCACCACTAACAAGGATTATTTTCCCTTTTCTGGAAACAAACTCAAACTTATATTCATCATTATTTTTTCGGCTTATAACGAAAGTCCCCATAGTATTTACAAAAAGAATTAAAACAAAAAAGCCTCTAACATATGTTAGAGGCCTTTGTACTCAGAGCGGGACTTGAACCCGCACGAACATTGCTGTTCACTGGATTTTAAGTCCAGCGTGTCTACCAATTTCACCATCCGAGCGTATGATGTTGAGCGAAAAACGGGGCTCGAACCCGCGACCTCGACCTTGGCAAGGTCGCGCTCTACCAACTGAGCTATTTTCGCATTTCAAACTTTATAAGAACCGCAACACTTGTACCGTATTGCGGATGCAAATGTAATACTTAAATTGAATTATACAAACCTTTTTTTGAAAAAAACTTTTTGAAAATCTAATTCCCTGATTAGCAAAATCAACCGATGAGCGTTATTTTTTTAAAAGCATTCTTTTCAGCTCGTTTAACTTCATTAAGGCCTCGACCGGCGTCAAAGTATTAATATCTAAATTCAATATATCTTCTCTGATTTCCTCCAACAACGGATCATCCATACTGAAAATATTAAGCTGCATTTCATCTTTGGAAGATTTGATTGTGTTGAGCGCATCGCCGGAGTGATTCTTTTCTAGTTTCTTTAAAAGCTTTTGTGCCTTTTGAATCACCATTTGAGGCATTCCGGCCATTTTTGCTACATGAATACCAAAACTATGGGCGCTACCGCCTTTTACAAGTTTTCTGATAAATAAAACAGTGTCTTTAAGCTCTTTTACCGAAACATTATAATTCTTAATCCTCGACAACAATTCACTCATTTCATTTAATTCGTGATAATGCGTTGCAAATAAAGTTTTGGGTCGGGCTGGATTTTCATGTAAAAATTCTGCAATCGCCCATGCGATAGAAATCCCGTCATAAGTACTCGTTCCTCTTCCAATTTCATCTAAAAGCACTAAACTTCTATCTGAAATATTATTTAAAATAGAAGCCGTTTCATTCATCTCCACCATAAAAGTTGATTCTCCCATCGAAATATTATCGCTCGCACCAACACGCGTAAATATTTTATCCACTACACCCATTCTTACTTTCTCTGCCGGAACAAAACTTCCCATTTGAGCCAACAGTACAATTAACGCCGTTTGTCTCAATATAGCTGATTTACCCGACATGTTGGGCCCGGTAATCATTATCAACTGTTGCGTTTCTCTATCCAGAAAAACATCATTGGCAACATAAGGAACACCAACAGGCAATTGTTTTTCAATAACCGGGTGACGGCCGTTAGTTATTTCTAATTCGAAGGTATCATCCAAAATCGGGCATACATAATCGTTCTCAATGGCCAATTGTGAAAAGGAAGTCAAGCAATCCAATTGAGCAACCAAATTAGCATTCAGCTGAACTTGTTTAATATAAGTACCAATCCAAACCACCAATTGTTCAAACAAATGACTTTCGATTTGATGAATTTTTTCTTCAGCACCTAGAATTTTAGTTTCGTATTCTTTTAATTCTTCGGTAATATAACGTTCGGCATTAACTAAGGTTTGTTTTCTAATCCATTCCTGTGGCACTTTATCTTTATGTGTATTTCTAACTTCGATATAATACCCAAAAACATTATTGAATGAAATCTTCAACGATGTAATTCCGGTGCGTTCCGATTCTCTTGCTTCGATACCTTCCAGATATTCCTTTCCGGAGAATGCAATGTTTCGCAATTCATCTAATTCGGGATGAACACCTGTCGCAATAGCATTTCCTTTGGCAATAGAAACCGGTGAATCTTGATTAAGTGTTGTTTTTATTTTTTCGCGAAGCAAATCACAAGCGTGAAAATTATCTCCGATAACACGAACGGCCTCCTGCTTGCTTTCGAGTGCAATGGTCTTTATAGGAATAATAGCGTCCAGTGATTCTTTTAAATAAATGACTTCCCGTGGTGAAATTTTTCCGGTTGCTACTTTTGAAATCAAACGTTCTAAATCGGAAATTTGTTTGATTTGGTATTGTATCTTTTGCAGGATTTCCTGATTGTCTTTCAAATAAGCAACCACTTCATGACGGCTTCTTATCTTATTTATATCTTTCAAAGGCAACGCTAACCAACGTTTCAGTAACCTCGAACCCATTGGCGAAAGCGTTCTGTCAATAACATCTAATAGCGTCACGGCATTTTGTGAATGGCTGTGATACAATTCTAAATTGCGAATCGTAAAGCGGTCCATCCAAACATAAGCATCCTCAGCAATACGATTGATACTGGTGATGTGTTGCACTTTATTATGCTGGGTTTCCGATAAATAATAAAGTATTGCTCCTGAGGCGATAATACCGTCCGCCAGTTCTTCTACACCAAAACCTTTTAAGGAATTGGTTTGAAAATGATTCTGAAGTGTTTCAACAGCATAGTCTTCCTTATACACCCAATCTTCTAAATAAAAGACATTAAAATCTTCACCAAAGGCTTCTTTGAATTGCCCTTTATTATTCTTTTGAATCAAAATCTCACTCGGACTGAAATTCTGCAACAACTTATCAATGTATTCCTCGTTGCCTTGAGCCATTAAAAACTCCCCTGTTGACACATCCAAAAAGGCGATACCTAATTGCTTTTTACCAAAATAAATGGAAGCCAAAAAATTATTTGATTTTGAATGCAATACCTCATCATTCATCGAAACACCTGGCGTTACCAATTCGGTTACACCGCGCTTCACGATGGTTTTGGTCATTTTCGGATCTTCCAGTTGGTCACAAATAGCAACCCGCAATCCGGCCTTAACCAGTTTGGGCAAATAAGTATTTAAAGAATGATGTGGAAATCCGGCCAAGGCGGTTTCAGTTTCTGAACCGGCTCCCCGTTTTGTCAAAACTATTCCCAGAATTTTGGAAGCTCTGATGGCATCTTCACCAAAAGTTTCATAAAAATCTCCCACTCTAAACAACAAACACGCATCGGGATACTTCTGTTTTATCTCGTTGTACTGTTTCATTAAAGGGGTTTCCTTGGCTTGATTCTCTTTGGCTGACAATGGATTTCGTATTAAATTTATAAGAAAGCGAATTTAAAATATTTTAAGCGGACTAGGCTGCTGAAAAAAAATTAATTTAATATTAAGATAAAAAAAACTGCATCGTTTTATTTTTTAGATAGATTTGTCTCAGAAACTTAAAAACTTTTAAAAATGAAAAAAATAATTTTATTAGCTGCTATTACTGTTTTCGGTGTTACAGCTGCAAATGCTCAGGCAAAACAAACTACTAAGAAAGCTGCAGCTCCAGCTAAAGTTGAAACTCCAAAAGTTGACGGAGCCGGAATGGTTTTCGAAAATGAAACTATTGATTACGGTACAATTCCTCATAATGCTGATGGAAAAAGAGAATTTGTTTTCACTAATAACGGAAACAAACCTTTAGTTATCGAAAGTACTCAAGGTTCTTGTGGCTGTACAGTTCCTTCTAAACCGGAAAAACCAATCCAACCAGGAGAAAAAGGAGTAATTGGTGTTAAATATGCAACCGATAGAGTTGGTCAATTTACAAAAACAGTTACTGTAAAATCTAATGCTGTTGGTCAGGAAACTAAAGTGATTACAATCAAAGGAAACGTTTTACCAGATGCACCTGCTGAAGGAGCAACTCCAACTAAAAGTTAATTAGACTTAGTTATAAATTCTGAAAGGTCCCGATTCATTCGGGACTTTTTTTTTGAATATCTTTGTGCTCTCAAAAAAACCAAAACCATGCGAAAGCTCGAAAATAAAGAACTCGAAAGAAAATCGGTCGCCGATTTTAAAGAAGCTCCAAAAACACCAATAATCATTGTGCTCGATGACATACGAAGTCTGCACAATATTGGTTCTGTTTTTCGCACGGCTGATGCTTTCCTGATTGAAAAAATTTATTTGTGTGGCATCACCGCCATTCCTCCCAATAAGGAAATCCATAAAACCGCTTTAGGTGCAACTGAAACCGTAATCTGGGAATACCAAAAAGATGTTTTAAGTGTAATTGAAAAATTAAAAAGTGAAGATGTTGCCGTTTTTGCCATTGAGCAAGTCAAAAACGCGGTCTTTCTTCAGGATTTTCAAGTGGCAACAGGCAAGAAATATGCTTTGGTTTTTGGCAATGAAGTGTATGGTGTTTCGCAAAAAGCCATTGAACGCTGCAACGGCTCTATCGAAATTCCGCAACTAGGAACCAAACATTCGTTGAATATTTCGGTCAGTACCGGGATTGTTGTTTGGGATTTGTTTCAGAAAATGAACTACTAAGACTGGATTTTATTTCTGATTTCTTCCAAAACAAAGACATAATCATCCTGATGATTCAGAAAATCCCGATTGGTCACATCAATGATTAACACATTCAAATCCTGTTGCGATTTGATATAATCCAAGTAACCGTTATTGATTCTCTCTAAATATTCCGCCGGAATTTCCTGCTCGTAACTTCTTCCTCTTTCTTTGATGTTTTTCAAAAGTCGCTCCGTACTTTGATACAAATAAATATACAAATCAGGCTTAGGCATTTCTTTGTAAATAATGTCAAACATGGTTTTGTATAAACGATATTCGTCTTCCGCCAAAGTAACTTTAGCAAAAATCAGTGATTTGAATATATGATAATCGGCTACGATAAAATCTTTAAATAAGTCGAATTGCGCTAAATCATCTGAAATCTGTTGGTATCGGTCAGCCAAAAAAGACATTTCCAACGGAAACGCATACCGACTTTGATCTTCATAAAACTTCGGCAAAAAAGGATTATCAGCAAAACGTTCTAACACAGTTTTTGCATTGAAGTCTTCAGCCAATTTATTGGTCAGCGTTGTTTTCCCGGCGCCAATATTTCCTTCTATGGCGATGTAATTGAAATGATCCAGCTTGATTTTAGAAATAGGCACTTCTAAATCCTGAACTACTTTACAATTGCTTTTATCTTCGGAAAGCACCAGCAATTCGTGTAAATATTTTTGCAGAATAGGATGGCGCCAATCCAAGTTCAAGTCCTTCATTGGCAACAAAACGAATAAACGGTTTTGCATTTCAGGATGGGGTACCTGCAGTTTTTCGGAAGCAATGATTTCTTCATCAAACGTTATCACATCAATGTCGATAATACGCGCCTGGTATCCTTCAAGATTCTCCCGGACTCTTCCCAAAGCTTCTTCGAGCAACAGGATTTCTTCTAAAATCTGATGGGCTGATTTATGGGTATTCATTATCACAGCACAATTGTAAAACGGCTCGCTTTCAAAACCCCAGGATGGTGTTTCATATAGCTTGGAAACACGGATTATAGTTCCGATTTCTTTGTGCAGACTATCCAAACAACGCTCAATATTTTCGAGTCGATTGCCCTGATTAGTGCCTAAGGATAAAATAACTTGATGCTGCTTATTCATGGAAGCACAAATTAACTAAAACTATTTCAGAATAAAGACAAAAACAAACAGACTGTTAATAACAATTTCTCAACAATTGGCTTTTGATAAAATCATAAAACTTCTTTAAATAGTAGCCATTTTGTAACGGAAAGGCATTATTTTTGTTTAGTTGAAGCGTAACTAAATCTATCATACCATGTTGAAGAAAATCTTAAAAATTGTTGGAATCGTTTTATTGTTAGTAGTGATTTCGGCTTTTGCCATTCCGTATTTCTTTAAAGATCAAATTAAAGCCAAAATCTTAACGGCTATCAATGAAAAAGTAGATGCTAAAGTAGCTTTTGCCGATGCTGATTTAAGTTTATTCCGAAACTTCCCCAATGCCAGCGTAACGGTTGAAAAACTATCTATCATCAATAAAGCGCCATTTGAAGGCGATACTTTGGTGGCTTTTGAGGAATTGAATCTGAAAATGTCAATCAAAGAATTATTCAAAGGCGATAACGAACCGATGAACATTGACGGTGTGTCTTCGAAAAACGGTTTGATTAATATCATTTTCAACAAGGATGGCATTGGCAATTACGACATTGCCCTGAAAGACAAAGGCAAAGAAGACGACAGCAAAAGCAAACCGCTTTCGCTTAAAATAAAAGAATATTCGGTGGAGAATTTCAAGTTCAAATACTATGATGAACGTTCCAAAATCAAAATGGTTGTTGACAGCATTAATCATGAGGGAACAGGCGATTTTGCTGCTTCCAAACTGGATTTAGTAACCAAGTCAACGGCTAAAGTATCTCTTGATATGGACAAAGTAAACTATATGAACCGTGTAGCAATTTCTTTGGATGCTATTTTGGGGATTGACTTAGATAAGAGCAAATATACTTTCAAACAAAACAAAGCCAAAATCAACGAATTGCCGTTGGAGTTTGATGGTTTTATCCAAATGGTGGATGCCGGACAACAATATGATTTGACTTTCAAAACGCCGACTTCATCTTTCAAAAACTTCTTAGGATTGATTCCGGCAAAATATTCGAGTAATTTAAAAGACGTGAAAACCAGTGGCGATTTCACCGTAGCCGGTTTTGCCAAAGGCTTATTTTCCGACACTTCGGTACCTAAATTCAATATCGAAATTGTTTCCAACAATGCGTCTTTTCAATATCCTAATTTGCCAAAATCAGTACAAAAAATTATCATCGATACCAAAATTATCAACGAAACCGGCGTGATGAACGACACTTATGTCAACTTAGATAAACTGTCTTTCCAAATCGATCAGGATGTGTTTAATGCCAAAGCCAATATCAAAAACATCTCCGAAAATGCTTTAGTCAATGCGGCGCTGAAAGGAACCATCAATTTGGCTAATCTAACTAAAGCCTATCCGGTAAAGCTTGACAAACCGTTAACCGGAATTCTGAAAGCGGATGTTACTACGGAATTCGACATGCAATCGGTAGAGAAAAGTGATTACGCCCGAATCAAAAATGCCGGAACGATTGACTTAACCGGTTTCAATTATACCGATGAAAACGGCAAAACCATGAAGATCAGCAATGCTTCGGTAGCCTTTGACCCAAGTCGTGTGAATTTAAAACAGTTCAATGCTACTACAGGCAAGAGCGATTTGGCGGTAACCGGTGTATTAGAGAACTTTTATGGCTTTGTGTTTAAAAACCAAGAGTTGAAAGGAAACTTCACTTTGAACTCTAATCAATTGGCGGTAAACGACTTTATGACCACAGAAACGGCGGCCAAAAAAGAAACCAAGGCCAGCGAACCTATGAAGATACCGGCCTTCCTAAACTGCTCACTGACTGCCAAAGCCAATACGGTGTTGTATGACAATCTAACGTTGAAAAACGTTTCCGGAAAAGTCATCATCAAAGACCAAAAAGTAACTATCGAAAATGGTAAAACTAATATATTCGGGGGTTCAATCGCCTTTAACGGGGATGTCTCTACCAAAGAAAAAATCTCAAAATTCAATATGGATTTGGGATTGAACGGCGTTGACATTGCCCAAACGTTTACCCAATTAGAGATGATGAAGAAAATTGCGCCGATTGCCGGAGTTATTAATGGGAAACTAAACTCCAAAATCAAACTTTCCGGAAATCTGAACGACAAAGAAATGACCCCTGATTTAAAAAGCATCTCGGGTGATTTACTGGGCCAATTGCTCTCAACCACTGTCAATTCTAGTAATTCTGAACTGCTAACCAAGTTAGATGATAAATTAGGTTTTGTCGATTTGAAAAAACTGAATCTTAATGATTTGAAAGCGGCCTTGACCTTTAAAGACGGAAAAGTAAACGTAAAACCTTTTGATATCAAATACCAGGACATCAAAGCTACCATAGGCGGTTCGCATGGTTTTGACCAATTGATGAACTATAACGTAAAACTGGATGTTCCGGCTAAATACTTAGGAACTGAAGTCAATAATTTACTGGCTAAATTAACACCGGCTGACGCCAAAAAAATAGAAAATATTCCGGTAAATGCTATCCTTACCGGTAACTTTAAAAATCCTAATATTACTACCGATGTCAAACAAGCCACAACCACTTTGGTTACTAACTTGGTAAAACAGCAAAAAGACAAACTGATTCAGCAAGGTACTTCGGCACTTGGTAATATAATTAACAACAACACCAAACCAAAAGATACCACAAAAACGGCGACACCAAAACCGGATGTAAAAACGCAGGCTAAAGATTTATTAAACGGCTTGTTCAACAAACCCAAACCGGCGCCTACGACAACTACCACAAAATAAATAAAAACCCTTTCTTTTCAGAAAGGGTTTTTATTTAAATATTAATTTTGACTACATAGCCTTCAAAAGTGCGGACATTGAAAACTGTTCCGTCTTCAAATAAGAGGTACTGTCCTTTGATACCCGTTAATTTTCCTGAAAAGTTGGGCGACTTGTCTAAATTCAAACTGTTCACCTTACTGGGATACTGCAACACCGGATACTGCAATTCGTATAAATCTTCCTTAGTCGTATAAAAAAACTCCTGAACTTCATTCGGAATTAAGCCTTCCAACTTCAATCTTTCGGCTAGTAAATCTACTTGCGGAACATCATTTTTCAACATCTTTTGCCAATTGGTTTTATCGGCATAATGGTTTTTCAAAGCCACCTCGGTAATACCTGCCAAGTAGCGATTGGGAACCTCAACGATTGGAATTGCCTGCACAGCACCTTGGTCAATCCAACGGGTGGGTACTTGCGTTTTGCGGGTTACGCCCACTTTTACCTCACTCGACAAAGCCAAATACACAATATGCGGTTGCAACTGTACTTTCTTTTCATACGCCAAATCACGGTCTTCAATGTCGAGGTGTGCCGTGCTTAGCTCCGGTTTCATAATCCAATCACCGGCTGCGGCACTACTCATAAAACAATCGTAACAAAACCCCTGACGGAAAATCTTTTTCTTTTTACCACAATTTAAACATTGGTATCCCTGAAAAGTAATTTCCAGCGATTTATCCAGCAACTGGTTCAGGCTCAAAAAACTATTCTCAAAAACCAGATAATACTGAATCGGATTGGAGAATTCGGTTTGCATTTTGGTTAATACCCCTTCGTAAGTCATATTTTATTCTTAAGATTATTTCCTATATTTGGTAAAGTTATAATTCGTAATTCGTAATTCATAATTCCCTATTCTAAAATATGCCTTTTCCAATTATCAATTCTATTGCTTCCTGGGTTTTGAAACAACGCATTCATCAGATTGAGTTGTTTTTGAAATACCCTCATGAAGTGCAGGAAGAACTGATGATGAACCTTATTCGTTCGGCGGAAGGTACCGTTATTGGGCAAAAATACGACTTCGAAAGTATCAAATCCTATCAAACTTTTTCGGAACGGATTCCGGTTTCTTCTTATGAAGATTTAGAGCCGATGATTGAACTGACCCGCAAAGGAGCGCAGAATGTCTTTTGGAATACACCCATCAAATGGTTTGCCAAATCAAGCGGCACCACCAATGCTAAAAGCAAATTCATCCCGGTAAGCAACGAAGCGCTTGAAGATTGTCATTATAAAGGCAGCAAGGATTTGCTTTGTATGTATTTGAACAACAATGAAAACTCCGAAATGTTTTTGGGCAAAAGTTTACGCTTAGGCGGCAGCTCACAGATATACGAAAACAATAACACCTACTTTGGTGATTTATCAGCGATACTGATTGAAAACATGC